>Ga0164292_10002369_pt1 | contig 15419 bp, 12 predicted proteins | sample GEODES117metaG_FD_111486 | JGI IMG/M metagenome (GOLD analysis project Ga0164292, IMG submission 111486) | Eutrophic lake water microbial communities from Lake Mendota, Wisconsin, USA - GEODES117 metaG | ecosystem: Environmental > Aquatic > Freshwater > Lake | place: USA: Lake Mendota... | reverse complement strand
TTCGAATCTTGCCGCCTGTCATGGCGTTCCTGCCTCTTTGCACTCGCGAACAGCGCCGTTGGACCGAGCGGCACCGTGCCGCTGGGCCGGAAATGGCGAGAACGAACAAGGCTACAGAAATTCAGGCTGCCGTCAAGGTGCCTGTGAGTCGGTATTGTGGATCGTCATGCGGACTGGATTCCAACCCACCGGCCGGCGCATGCTGGCGACTTCCTTAGTCGTTGCGGCGCATGTTCTTGTGATGTCCGGGACGGCGATGTCATCTCCATTGATGTCCTATAATACTTGCTCTTTTGATTCCAAATCAAACTTTGAGCAGACGCCGCCTCCGCCGCCGACGGCCCCCCGTCGCCCGCAGGCGAGCCCTCGCCCAGGAGAGACCAGGCCGCCGGCTCCGATCCCGGCCCCGATCTCAGCTCCTGCAGCCGATCCCCGCGCAACCCCCGCCGCGCCAGCGACAGACGCACCGAATTCCGAGGAACTTGAGACGGAACCCACGCAGTTTGCGGCCATCGGTGCTTCGATTCGGCTTCCCAAGGGGAGCGATGTCACCCGACTCAGCAACGAGGAGTTCCCGGCGTGGCAGGTCCTCTCCCCCGCCGGCGGCCCCGAATGGCGTCTTCGCGTCGAGCAAGTGTGGGGCCCCGACGCCGAGACCGATTGCGCAGCGCAGGTGAAGGCGGGTCTGGCGGCGCTGACGCTTGGGAACACCGAAGTGAAGATGCTTTCCGAACGCGACTGGAGGATCTCCGGATGCGATGCGCGTTCGGTGTGGGCCACGCTCACCGGTGGGGGCGCGTCGCGCGTCGCAGGCTTGCTGGTGGTTCGCACGGGCGACGGCGTGTTCGTGAGCATCGCGACCAGCATGAAGCCCGATCGTTTCGCGGAAGCCGAGGCGACGCTGCAGCGAAGCTTCGAGACGCTTCAGGTGGTTGATCCACGCGCGATCCAGCTGGAGCGCGAGGCCGCGATCACCCGTGGACAGGACTTCCTGAAGGGACTCTCGAAGGAGCGACTGCAGGCGCTCGCCGACGGCGTGTCACGCGTGCGCCGGCTGTGGCGGCCAGGGCCCGATGGCGAACCCGAGGAGCTTGGATGGGTGGAGGTGCTCATGAAGCGCGCGCCCCGATCGAGTGCAGGTCGCGCTGGACCATCCGTGCTCGACAAGCCAACCGAGCGCGAGGAGGGCCTGCTCATCTCGCTCATCGCGCGCACCACCGCCGCCGATGGCACCGACCGGGTGGAGACCCGCGCCAACTACTGGGTCGCGTGGGATCTGGGCAGCGAGGCGTGGACGGTCCGCAGCGAGCAGAAGGGCGCCGGTCCGAAGAGTCGCTTCGAGCAGGTCGGGCTGCTCCCGCGCGGCGACGGCCAGCAACCTCCCGTGCTGATGGTGGCGAGCGATCTCGGCGCGGGCATGCAGGAGCCGGCGATCTGGCCACGGCCTCCCGTCGCGTATCTGCCGCAGGCAATCGCGCTGGCGCTGGGTGCGATGCTGCCGAAGGACGGCACCGCGCCGGCCAGCATGGTCTTCTACGCGCTCGACCCGGGCAGCGGACGACTCTGCCAGCGCCTCGTGCGCTGGTCGCGCGATGACACCACTCCCGGCGCCTGGAAGCTGGAGGTCCAGAACACGCCCGACACCCCCGCCAGCCTGGAGTGGTTCGACGGCGAGGGCCGCCTGCTGCGCCGGCAGGAGGCCGACGGATCGCGCATGGACCCCAGCACGCCCGCGGAAATCGAGCGCCGCTGGAAGGCGATCGGTCTGGATCCCTAGTTCGCGCCGTACCGTGTTTCGACGAATCCCACGCACGCACCGGACGAAGCCCATGCCAGAGATGCCCGTCGACCGCTCCTCCATCCTGCTTGCCATTCCCGTGTTCAACGAGGCGGCGACGCTGGAGGGCGTGCTGGGCCGGGTCCGGCCCTTCGCGCGAGATGTGCTTTTCATCGACGACGGCAGCACCGACGCGACACCCGACATCCTGGCGCGGCACCGCGTGAACGTGGTGCGACACGCCGAGAATCGCGGCTACGGGCGCGCCATGCAGGAGATCCTGCGGCTGGCCGATCGCGATGGCTACGCGTGGGTGATCACCATGGACTGCGACGAGCAGCATGAGCCGGCGCAGATTCCCGACTTCGTGCGCGCGATCGAGGCGGGTGGCGCCGACGTGATCAGCGGCAGCCGCTACCTGTCCGAGCACGCGCAGGACGACGCGGCACCCGAGGCGCGCCGCAAGGTGAACCTGCAGATCACGCAGGAACTGAACGCGCGCCTGGACCTGGACCTTTCCGACGCCTTCTGCGGCTACAAGGCCTATCGCACCGCAGCCACGCGGCGCATGGACCTGTCGGTGGATGGCTACGACTTCCCGCTGCAGTTCTGGGTGCAGGCCGCGGCGGCCGGCCTGCGAATCCGCGAGATTCCGGTGCGGCGCATCTACAAGGATCTTGGACGCAGCTTCGGTGGCGGACTCGATGACCCGCAGGTGCGCCTCTCGGTGTACCGTCGCACCATGCATCGTGAGATCGCGCGATTCCGACATCGGCTCTCCGGCAAGGCCTCGCGAGACCTGCCCGCCTCGGGCGGGTGCCTGGGCGGATGACGCGGCTCGGCGAGGGCGTGGAGATCGTGGTGCACGGCCGCGACGCGCACGCGGCGGCACTTCCGTCCATCGAGGGCAAGCCCCTGTCCGCGTGGCGCGACGAGGCGCGCGCGTCGCTGGGAATCCCGGGTGGAGCCGTGTTCGCGACCGGGCATCAGAGCGAGTGCTGGCATGCGGGCATCCTGGCGAAGTCGCTGTGGGTGCAGGCGATCGCGCGACGCGAGCATGCGCTGGCGGTGCACGTGGTCGTGGATCAGGATGGCTTCGACGGCATGCCGCTGGAGTGGCCATTCCAGCGCCCGGACGGCTGGTGGGGCGTCCGAGGCCACCGATTCGCGGCGTCGGCGGAGTCCACCGCGGCCGTCGCGTGCGCGGCGTTCCGACCGCGACCCGTCGATCCAGGTGCAGGCGTCGACCCGCGCGTGTCGGCGAGCGTGCAGGCGGTCCACGACGCGCTGCGCCAGCACAGCGCCGCCAGCAGCGCGGCGATGCAGGGCACGCTCGCGATGCTGGATCTGGCCGGTCCGTGGCTGGCGCCACCCGCGCTGGTGCGCGCAAGCGACCTGATGCGAACCACGCTCGCGCGTCGCTTGCTTGAGCGCATGCTCGAGGACCCCGAGCGCTGCGCCCGTCACTTCAACGCCGCCCTGCGCCACGCGCCACGCGCGGCGCGCGCCCTGCACGTTCGCGGCGCGGACTCGGAACTGCCGGTGTGGATGCTGGGCCCCGATGGCACGCGACTTCGCGCAAGCGCGCAGGCGCTTGGCGACGCGCTGTCACGCGGCGAGACGGTGTTGCCGCGGGCGTTCCTGATGAGCGCGATCGCGCGCACGGCGCTGGCGGACCGATTCACGCACGGCCTCGGTGGCGGCGTCTACGAGCAGGCGACGGATCGCTGGATGCGCGAGTGGCTTGGCTGGAGTCCGCCGCCGCACGATGTCGTGAGCGCCTCGCTTCGCATGGAGCTGCCCATGCCGCCGGCGCCCGCGAAGGCCGCGATGCCGTGGCGTCGCGCGTGGTGCGATCCGGACCTGCTCGAGTCGGGCGGAACGGGACCGAGCGCCATCCGCCAACGGGCGCTCGAGTTCATCGCGTCGATTCCGCCGCGCGATCCGCGGCGACGCGCGGCCTTCCGCGAACTGGTGAACGAGCGCAACTCGGAACGGCTTCGTCGAAGCGGCGAACTCGACGCCCTGCGCGGCGCCGAGGAGGCGGCCGGTGCGGCGCGTCTGGCGCGGGAACTTGCAGCCCGGCGCACCTGGTGCTTCGCGCTGCTGGATCCGCGGCGCGTGACGGCGCTGCGGGACGCGCTCGAGGCGCGGGCGAACGCCTGATCAGCCCTGCGGCGGCGTGGCCACCGCGGCCGGCGCCAGCGGATCGGGACGGTAGACGCGCACGTCGAGCGCCCAGACCTTGTCGCTGAACTCGTGGCCCGGCTGGTGACTGTCGCCCTTCTCGCGGGCCGCGGCCACCAGCGACGTGGCCACCTTGGCGTCGAGATTGTCAAGCATCGCGACGAACATCGCCTCGGGCGTGCTCGGCACCTTGGCGGCGCCGTGCTCCAGTTCGCCGTGGTGACTGATGACCATGTGCATGAGCACGCGCAGCGCGTCGGCCGGCAGCGCCGCACCCTTCTCGGAGGCGGCCTTCGCGGCCATCGCGTTCAGCCAGACCGCGCCTCGCACCACGTGCCCGATCAGGTTGCCGTCGGTCGTGTAGCTGAAACCCTTCTCCCACTCGAGCTCGGCGGTCTTGCCAAGGTCGTGCAGGAAGAGGCCCATGAGCACCAGGTCGCGATTGAGCGCCGGATAGAGCGGCAGCGTGCGGTCCGCCAGGCGCATGAGCTGCAGCGTGTGCTCGAGCAGTCCGCCGATGAACGCGTGGTGCACGCTCACGGCCGCGGGCGCGTGGCTGAAGCGATCCATCAGCGCGGTGCTGCCCAGGTACTGCTCGGCCAGCGCCAGCATGCCGGGGTGCTCCATCGAGCGCAGGAGCGAGGCGACCTCGTCCATCATGGATCGGATGTCGCCCTTGGTGACGGGCAGCAGGCGCTGCAGGTCCTTCTGCTCCACGTCGACGCCACGGATCGCCTCGGCGATCAGCTGCACCTGGCCGTTGTAGGCCTGCGTCTGGCCGCTCACGAACACGAAACCGGTGCGCGCGACCTCCGGCATCTGCGCCTCGTCGAAGGTCCACACGCGCACGGGCACCTCGCCGGTCGCGTCGCGGATCAGCGCCTTGAAGAACGGCTTGCCTGCGCGCGTGACCCCCATCTGCGGGTTCACCAGCGAGTAGGTGCCGTTCACGTACGTGTTGGCGACGAAGTCCCGGATGGCCATGTGCGGCATGACCGAACCCTCGTTACGAGTGGCGCTCATCCACGCGAGTCTAGCCGCACGCGCGCCGTGCCTATCCGCGCAACGCGGCCATCGCGTCCGGAATGCCGTCGGCGATCTCCTGCGCCAGCATGCCCGCGTGGCCATGCTTCGCGGCCCATCGCGCCGCGCTGTCGGCGTGCAGCTGCACCGCCAGGCATGCGGTCTCGAACAGCGGCAGCGCACGGCGCGCGTCGGCGCGGACGAATTGCGCAGCCAGTCCCCCCAGGACGCCGGACAGCGCGTCACCGCTTCCACCCGTCGCGAGCGCCGGCTCCACCGCGCCACAGATCCACGCGCGCACGCCATCGCTCACCACGGTGTTCGATCCCTTCAGCACCACCACGCAGCCCAGCCGCGCCGCCAGCGCGCCCGCGGCGTGCTCGCGCTTCGTCGGCGCGATCGGATCCGCGTCCAGGTCGAGCGCCTCGGCGAGTCGGGCGAACTCGCCCGGATGCGGCGTGACCACGATCGGTGCGCGCAGGTCGGCAGCGAAGTCGGGCGTGGCGGCAAGGGCGTTCAGCGCGTCGGCGTCGACGACCATCGGCACCTCGACCGTCGAGACCAGACGCACCACGAGTTGCTGCACGGCGAAGCCGGAGCCAAGGCCTGGCCCGATCACCACCGCGCGCGCTCGCGCGAGCAGCGGATCGAGCACCTCCGCGGCGGCGCTTGGACGCAGGTGACCCTCGGCATCGACCGGCAACGCGCAGCCCGTGGCGCTCGACGCCACCGCCAGCGCCGGCGCCAGCAAGGGCTCGGGCATCGCGAGCGTGCAGAGGCCACAGCCGGCGCGAAGCGCGGCGCGGGCCGCCAGCGCCGGTCCGCCCAGCATCACCGGATTCGCGGCGTGCCCACCGATCACGAGCACCGAACCGAACGTGCCCTTGTGACCCTCGGCCTCGCGTGGCGGAAGACTCGGGGTGCGTTCAACGCGCTCCATCAAGCACCTCGATCTTCAATGCGCCCAGCGCGGCCACGAGGCGCACCAGCGCCGGGTCGGAAGCCGGATCCGCGAGCGGCGTGGTCACGAACGCGACGTGACCGGGATGGAAGGCCACGCCCGGCTCGGTCAGCGTGGCGTCCAGGTCGACCCAGCGCCCATCCACGAGCGCCTGCGTCCAGAGATGCCAGCCGAAGACGTCGCGCCGACCCGCGAACTCGTCGCACCACACCAGGCCCGCGACCACGCGCGCGGGAATCCCCTGCGAACGCAGCAGCGCGGCCAGCACCACCGCGTGTTCGGTGCAGTCCCCGGACTTCGTGCGGAGCGCCTCGCTGGCACTGGCAAGCGCGCTGGAGAGGTTCTTGCGCGGCAGGCTCGCGCCGGCGACCCGACGCATCCGCTCGATGCGTACACGCGGATCCGGGGGCGCGTCGGCCAGCGTGCGCGTGGCGAGCTCCACCACCATCGGATCGCGCGAATCGATCATGGGCGAGGGCGACAGGTAGGCCGGATCCGCACGCTCCGTCGCGGTGGCTTCCTGGGCCGGCGCGTCCAGATCCACCGTCACACGCCATGCATCACCTTCACGCGCGACGGTCTGCGCGCCGGACGATGTCGGCTGCACGCCCTCGGTGGCACGGATGCGAAACGCGGCGCGGCGCAACCGCGCGGGATCGGACATCGGTCGATCGACCTCGGCGAAGCTGGCGACCATCACCTCGGGGCCCGAACCCGCGCGATCCAGCGCCTGCTTCGCGCGCTCGGGGGTGCTGCGGATGCTCTCGATGCTGCCGAGGCCCGTGGGCGAGAGGCTGCGCAGCAGTTCGCCGTCGGCCGCGCGCCACTCGCGCGAACCCGCCGGCACCATCGGGCCCTCGAGTCGCCAGCGCACCGCCTGCACGGGCTCCCCCGCCACGCGGATGGTCTCCTCCACCTCGCGCACGGCCCGCACCTGCTGCGGCACGGCGCCCTGCGCGGGCTCGAAGACGAGCTGCTCGATCGTGGTCGCACCCGAGGCGCGCCTGGCCTTCGCCTGCGCCTCCGAGGCATGCGGCGCCAGCGCGTCCGCCGGCACCGGCGGCAGCTTGCGGTCCAGGATCCTGTCCAGATCGACCGTGCGTTCCTCGATCGCCTCGGGTCGATAGCGCCACGTCACGCGCTGGCTCTGTCCGCTGCCGGCCTGCGTGCGCCCCCCCTGCATCGGAACACCCTTCTCGTTCTCGATCAGCCAGCCGGTGGTGGTCATCTCGAGCGAGGTGCCGCCGCGTCCAAGGCGAAGGCGCGTCTCGCTCTCGGTGCGCCAGCCTTCGGGCACGCGACGCTCGACCGATCGTGTCCAGCCGGCAGGCCGCCCACCGACCAGCACCTCGAACCAGCGCTCGGTGACTTCGGGCGTCGCGTCGCCGGCACGGAACGCGACCAGCAGCGCGATCGCGGGCAGCAGGACCAGGAGCCGCGCGCGCATGGCCTCACTGCCGCTTCAGGAGCGGGAACAGGATCACGTCGCGGATGCTCGGGGAGTTCGTGAGCAGCATCACCAGGCGGTCGATGCCGATGCCCAGACCGCCCGCCGGCGGCATGCCGACCTTCAGGCTCTCGAGGAAGTCCTCGTCGAGCGTGCGGAAGGTGCTCTCCTCGTCGTCGATGCCCGCGAGCTGCTGCGTGAACTTCTCGCGCTGGATGTCGGGGTCGTTCAGCTCGGTGTAGGCCGGGCCAACTTCCATGCCCGCGATGAAGATGTCCCAGCGCTCGCACAGGCGGGGGTCGTCGCGGCGCGGGCGCGTGAGCGGACTGATCGCGCTCGGCCAGTCGGTCACGAAGGTCGGGCGCAGCGGGTCGATGAGCGGCTCGCCCACGATCTCGAAGAGCGCCTCCACCAGCAGCCAGTGATCCAGCTTCGCGGCGTCAGCCACGTGGCGCTTGATCGCCTCAGCGCGCACCTTCGCCTCGTCGAACATGCTGAAGCCCGCCCCACGCTCGAACAGCTCGCCGAATGCCACGCGCACGAACGGCTTCGCGTAGCTGATCGCCATCTCGCCGAAGGGCAGCGTGGGGCCCGCACCCGCGTCGTCGCGGCCCTTCGCCATCTCGACCGCCGCCTCGTGGATCAGCGACTCGGTGAGTTCCAGCATGGTCCAGCAGTCGCCGAAGGCCTCGTAGGCCTCCATGGCGGTGAACTCGGGGTTGTGGCTGCGGTCCACCCCCTCGTTGCGGAAGTTGCGGTTGATCTCGAAGACCTTGGGCATGCCGCCCACGAGCAGCCGCTTCAGGTAGAGCTCGGGCGCCACGCGCATGAACAGCTCCATGTCGAGCGCGTTGTGCCTGGTCACGAAGGGCCGCGCCGCCGCGCCACCGGCCAGCGGCTGCATCATCGGCGTCTCGACTTCCTGGAACCCGCGCGCCTCCATGAAGCGGCGCACCAGGCTCACGATGCGGCTGCGCGCCTGGAAGGTGGCGAGCGTCTTCGGCGTGGCCCACATGTCCACGTACCGGCGGCGGTAGCGCGTCTCGTTGTCCTCGAGGCCGTGCCACTTGCCGGGCGGCGGCGCCAGGCTCTTGCACTGCAGCGCGAGCGACTTCGCCCACACGCACACCTCGCCCTTGTTGGTTCGACCGACGGGGCCCTCCGCGCTCACGATGTCGCCGTAGTCAAGCGCCTTCGCCAGCTCGAATTCGCCAGCCGAAACGGCCGACTTGCTGATCGAGACCTGCAGGTCACCGGTGTGGTCACGCAGCCACACGAAGACCAGCTTGCCCAGGTCGCGGTGCTGCACGATGCGGCCCGCCACGCGGCGGACGGGCCGCGGCTCGGCGGGCGCGTAGGCAGGATCGGCCTTCTGCTTCGCGGCTTCGGCATCCGCGGCGACCTGCAGTTCCTCGCGGAATTCGGCGCGTGCCGCGGCGAGCGACACCAGGCCCTCCACGCGACCTCCGAAGGGCTCGATCTTCAGCTCGGCACGGAAGCGATCCAGCTTCGCGCGGCGTGCGGCCTCCAGCACCGAGGGGCTCTCCTCGACAGGTGCGGCATCTTCCTTCTTCTGCGGTTCGGCGGCCATCGCCGGATGGTAGTGGAGCGCGACGTGCGGCTCACTTCGCCGGCCGATACACCCCATCCCACGGCTGCGCGGCGGCGGCAAGGCGCTCGGCGTGCTCCGCGAACCACGGCAGGCGAGGATGGCGATCCGCTCCGGCCGCGAGGCTCGACGCCAGCGACTTCAGCGCGTCGGTGCCCCGGGCCTGCTCCACCTCACGCGATGCGGCCTCGATCTCGCCCGCCAGGGCTGGCGACACCGAGTCGGGCGCGACGACCTCGAAGACCTCGACCGGCTCCGAGAGACCCGCGGGCAGGACCGCTCCGATGCGGAGGAACTGCGCGCTCTCCTGCGCGGACGGGTCCCGCGCAACCGCGGACGTGCACAGCACGCCCGCGCGCAGGCGCTCGGCGCGGCCAAGCCCTTCCATCCGGCTCGCGCGGTTCACGACCGTCCCGAACAAGCCGAGCTGGGCGTGCTGCCGTGCGCCCATCGGACCGAAGAGGCTGCGGCCGGTGTCGAGTCCGATGCGCGAGGACGGCTGCAAGCCGCGCATGACGAGCGCCGCGCGCACCGCGGCGCTGACGTGTCCCTCCTGCTCCGCGGGCACGCCGAACGCGGCAAACAGCCCGTCGCCGGTGAAGTCGACCACCATGCCCTGCTCGTCGAACACCGCGCGCGCCAGCGCATCCATCACGCCGCGAACGCGCGCATGCAACTCGGGCAGCGCGCGCTCGTCGCGGTCCACCATGGTGCTGAACCCCTGCAGGTCCACGAACAGGCATGTGGCGTTGCGCCACTCCGGGGGCTGCTCCAGCGCGTCCTGCCCGCCGCGGGCGAGCAGCGACGCCACGCTTGGGGAGACGTAGCGCGAGATGTGCGAGCGCCGCAGCTGCACCACCGCCTGCGAGGCGAGCTCGGACACGATGCCAAGGTAGTGCGTGAAGTTCGCGCGTCCGTCGCCAAGCGCGGCGCGCCCCTCGGCGCACAGCACGAGCGTGCCGGCACCATGCGCGAGTGTCGGCGCGTGACAGGCCACGTACTGGCTGTCTCCCATCATCGTGGCGCGATCACCGACACTGCCTCCGCCGCGCTCGAACACCGAGGTCTGGCCGGGCTTGGCGATGGCCTCGGCAAGGGCGCGTCGGCTCCACCCGCTGGAGCGCGCGCCATGCTGCGCAAGGGCCGCAACGCGCTCCCCCTCGCTGATCTCGAGCACCGCGGCGCTGCTCACGCCCAGTCCCTGCGCCTCGGCAAGGGCGCGCGCCACATTCGCCCAGATGTCTACCTCGCTGGAGGCCTGACTGATCGCCCGAGAGGCCGAGAGCACGTGCGCGAGCAATCCGTCGGTGGAGGCCTGCGGCACCGACTGCGCCTCGCCAAGCACGCCGGCCTCGTCGACGGCGGTGGCCGGGGTGGACTCCACGAACACCTCGATCTCGACCGCGGCGACCACGCCCGCACCCAGATCCAGCTGATCGCCGTGCAGGAGGGGGACCGGCTGGTTCGGCCGCAGGGCGTACCCCTGACGACGCGTGCCAACGGTGCTGCCAAGATCGGTCACCGTCCAGCTCCCCTTCACGTGATTCATCCGAAGGTGCTGACGCGACACGGTGGGCACCGGCACCACGAGATCGCACTGCGGGTCACGACCAAGCGTGACCACCTGACCTGGATTGGCCTCCAGCGCGAGCGAGTGGCCAGCCCACGCAACCACAACCCGCAGGCTTCCGTGCACCGCCATGCCGGACAGGATATCGAGGTCCTCGGGGGCAGCGGCTAGAATCCGGGACTTGCCATGATGAGCCCTCCCGCCAACATCCGCCGCATCGGTGTGCTCACCGGTGGTGGCGACTGCCCCGGTCTGAACGCCGTCATCCGCGCCGTCGTGAAGACGGCCATCCTGCAATATGGCATCGAGGTCGCAGGCATCGAGGATGGCTTCCAGGGCCTGATCGATGACCGCGTGCGCCCGCTGTCGCCGAAGGACGTCGCCGGCATCCTGGTGCGTGGCGGCACCGTGCTCGGCAGCAACAATCGATGCAACCCCCGCCGCTACCACGTGGGTGACGACCACGAGGGCCAGCCGGTCTACCGCGACGTGACCGACCGCTGCGTGTCGGTGGCCAGGCGCCATCAGCTCGACGCGATCATCGTGATCGGCGGCGACGGCACGATGGCCGCGGCCAGTTCGCTGGTCGACAAGGGCCTGAACGTCATCGGCGTGCCCAAGACGATCGACAACGACATCGTGGGCACCGAGATCAGCTTCGGCTTCCTGACCGCCGTGAACACCGCCAGCGAGGCGCTGGACAAGCTCCATTCGACCGCCGACAGCCATCACCGCGTGATGGTGTGCGAGCTCATGGGCCGCAACGCCGGCTGGATCACGCTGACCGCGGGCGTGGCCGGTGGCGCCGACGTGATCCTGCTGCCCGAGATCCCGTTCGAGATGGAGAGCGTGGCGCAGTACATCGACGAGCGCATGAACAAGGGACCGGGCTTCGCCATCGTGGCGGTGGCCGAAGGTGCGCGGATGCGCGGCGGCGAACAGGTCGTCGCGAGGATGGTGCACAACAGCCCCGATCCGGTGCGCCTGGGCGGCATCGGCCAGCGCGTGGCCGACGGTCTGGCCAAGCTCTGCCGCGTCGAGACGCGCACCACGGTGCTCGGCCACATCCAGCGTGGCGGCACGCCGATTCCGGCGGACCGCATCCTCGCCACGCACTTCGGGTATCACGCGATCCAGACGCTGATGAACGGCGGGCGAAATCGAATGGTCGTGCGCCAGAACAACATCTTCGGCGACGTGGATCTGCTGCATTCGGCGGGCAAGCAGCGGCTGGTGAACGAGGACCATCCGCTCATCAGCGCGGCGCGCGCACTTGGCACGAGCTTCGGCGACGGCGTGCCGCACAGCCACTATCCCGACCCCAAGCCCGCGGTGGTGGTGTGAGCGATCCGCGCGGCGCCGCCGGAGCGGCACGCGCGGCAGTGCGGCGCGCGGTGTTCCTGGACCGCGACGGAACCGTCATCCTGAACGATGGTGATCTCGGCGATCCGGATCTGGTGCAGCTGCTGCCGGGCGCTGCCGCAGCCATGCGAAGCCTGCGCTTGGCGGGTTACGCGCTGGTGGTCGTGACGAACCAGGGCGGCGTGGCGCGCGGCAAGTACGACGAGACCGCCGTGCACGCCACGCACGCACGACTCGAGGCGATCCTTCGCCGGGAGACGGGGCTTCCCCGCGTGGTCGACGCGTTCTACTTCTGTCCGTTCCATCCCGAGGGAACGGTCGAGCGGTATCGACGCGAACACGCGTGGCGCAAGCCCGCCCCCGGCATGCTGCTCGAGGCGGCCCGCGAGCACGCGCTGGATCTCGCGACAAGCTGGATGGTCGGTGACCAGGAGCGCGACGCGCAGGCGGGTGCCGCGGCGGGATGCCGCTCGATCCTGATCGGCGCGCCCAGCGCCGGCAGCGACGCGGACTTCTTCGCGCACGACCTGGCCGAGGCGGCGCTGCGCATCGCCCACGAGGACGCGCCCAAGGTGGCGGCCGGCGTGATCACGCTGCATGCGGCACCCCATGCCGATCTGCGCGAACCACGACTGCGCGACGCGATCACGGCGATGGCGGAGTCCCTCGCCGAACGCACTGGCGTGCGACTGGCGGCGCTGGACTGGAACACGCACTCGCTCACCGCGACCGTGGAGGGTGGCGAGATCATCGCGCTGGGATTCGTCGCCGAACTGCGACGCTCCACCGAGGGGTGGTGGCGCTCGCACGGGGGATCGGGTCCACTCTGGGCCGGCGCATGAACGGTCCTCTCCAAGGCGTCTCGCGACTTCTCGTGGTCCTGCCCTCCTGGGTCGGTGACGCGGTCATGGCCACGCCCGCCCTGAGGGCGCTGCGCGAGTCGCTGCCCGGCGCACGCATCGAGGGGCTCGGACGACCGGGCCTTGACGCCGTGCTGGAGGGCGCGCCGTTCCTCGACGCCTTCCACGTGCACACCATGCGTGGATGGCTTGGCCCCTTCACCGGAGCGGGCCGGTTCCGCGCCATGCGCCTTGATGCGGTGCTGCTGCTGCCCAACAGCCCTCGCAGCGGACTGTTCGCGCTTGCCACCGGCGCGCCGCGCCGGCTTGGCTGGTCACGCGATGGCCGCGGCTGGATGCTCACGCATCGGCTGCCGGCGCCGAAGGACCGCGTGCCGCGCAGCGCCGTGGATTGGTACGCGGACCTGGTGGCGTGGGCGCAAAGGCGCCCCGTGACGGATCGAACCGTCGCGCTGGCGTGCTCGGCGTCGCAGCGCGCCGCCGGCGAACGCCTGCTGGAAGGCCTGGCGCGGCCGATCACGATCCTGAACCCGGGCGCCAACCGCGAGGACAAGCGCTGGCCTGCGGAGCGCTTCGGGGAGCTCGCAAAGCGCCTGCTCGCGGCGCGCGGCGGCAGCGTGTGCGTGACGGGCGGGCCCGCGGAGCGCGAGGTGGTGGCGCGCGTGGTGCAGGCCAGCGGCGACGCCGCGGTGAACCTGATCGACCGCGGCGTCACGCTTGGGTCGCTGAAGGCCGCGATCGGGATTGCCGACCTTCTCGTGACCAACGACACCGGCCCGCGGCATCTGGCGGCAGGCATGGGAACACGCTGCGTGAGCCTGTTCGGACCCACCGACCCTCGGTGGGCCGCGCTGCACGAGGCCGCAGGACCGGCGCGCGAGATCCAGCTGCTCGCCGAACCCTTCCTGCCCGCCGAGATCGTGGCCGACCGCGTGGCGCGCTTCTGCAGGATGGAACGGATCGGCGTGGGCGACGCGCTGCACGCCTGCCTGCGGCTTCTGGATCGCTAGCATCGCGCGCATGCAGGGTGGCTGGCCGATCTGGATCGTCATCGCGTTCCTCTCCGGAAGCGTTCCCTTCGGCGTGATCCTGGCGAAGGCGCACGGCGTGGACCTTCGCAAGGTCGGCAGCGGCAACGTGGGCGCCACCAACGTGGGCCGCGCCCTCGGCCGCACGTGGGGATTCATCTGCTTCTTCCTGGACGCGGTGAAGGGCGCCGCCCCCGTGATCCTGGCGGGGCGTGCGATGGGTGCGCTGGGCACGCCAGTGACCGACCTGCCGCCCGCCGATCTGTGGTGGTGGAGCGGCACGGTCTTCGCCGCGCTGCTTGGCCATGTCTTCAGCCCCTGGATCGGCTTCAAGGGAGGCAAGGGTGTGGCGACGGGCTTCGGCGCGATGGTGGCGATGTGGCCCATCCTGACGTGGCCCGTGCTGCTGGCGCTGGCGGCGTGGCTGGTGGGCATGCGGGTCACGCGCATCGTGAGCCTGTCGAGCATGGTGGCTGGCTGCTCGCTGCCCCTCTGGTGCGCGATCACGCTGCCATGGCCTTCGGATGGAGCCGTCGGCTCGCCGTGGCGCCCCATGGTGATCACCGGCGCACTGGCGGTGGCGGTGCTGCTGACGCATCGCGCGAACATCGGCCGGCTGCGTGCGGGCACCGAGCCGCGCGTGGGTGCGAAGAAGGTGCAGCCCCCCGCTACCATCGCGCCGTGAGCGACACGGCCCGCACCACGGATCTGTGGCAGAGCGCCCTGGCTTCGCGATTCGCGAGCGACGCGATGCGCCGCACGTGGAGCGACGCGCGCCGCTTCGGACTGTGGCGACGCATCTGGCTGGCGGTGGCCGAGACCCAGAAGGACCTTGGCCTGCCCGTCACCGACGAGGCGATCACGCAGATGCGCGCGAATCTGGACCGCATCGACTTCGAGAGCGCGGCTCGACACGAGGCGCGCCTGCGCCACGACGTGATGGCGCATGTGCACGCCTTCGGCGAGGCGGCACCCGCGGCGAAGGGCGTGATCCACCTTGGCATGACCAGCCAGGACGTGGTCTGCAACGCCGACGCCATGCTGCTGCGCGACGCGCTGTCGCTCGTGACGTCGGGCCTCGCGCGCCTGGTGGACCGCTGCGCCACCTTCGCCGCGGCGCGACGCGACCTGCCCTGCCTGGGCTTCACGCACTACCAGCCCGCGCAGCCCGTGACCGTGGGCAAGCGCGCCACGCTGTGGGGCCAGGATTTCGCCATGGCGCTCGAGGAAGTCGAGGCCGCGCAGGCGAAGGTGCGGCTGAAGGGGCTTCGCGGCGCCACCGGCACGCAATTCAGCTTCCTGGCGCTGCTCGGCGACGGCGCGAAGGTGGATGCCCTCGAGCGCGGCGTGTGCAGGCGTCTCGACTGGCCCGAGGACGGAACCTGGGCCGTGTGCGGACAGACCTATCCGCGCGGCTTCGACGCGCTGGTGCTGAACGGGCTCGCGCTTGCGGCCAGCGCCATCCACAAGTGCGCGAACGATCTTCGACTGCTGGCGAATCTTCGCGAGGTCGAGGAACCCTTCGAGAAGGAACAGGTCGGCTCCAGCGCGATGCCCTACAAGCGCAATCCGATGCGATGCGAGCGCGCCACAGG
>Ga0164292_10002368_pt1 | contig 15421 bp, 10 predicted proteins | sample GEODES117metaG_FD_111486 | JGI IMG/M metagenome (GOLD analysis project Ga0164292, IMG submission 111486) | Eutrophic lake water microbial communities from Lake Mendota, Wisconsin, USA - GEODES117 metaG | ecosystem: Environmental > Aquatic > Freshwater > Lake | place: USA: Lake Mendota... | reverse complement strand
GGTCGAGCCAGAGCACCGAGGCAAACCGAACCGAAGACCAGCGATCGAGGAACTGTCCGGCCCGGCTTGTGCCGGGCCCGGCCGTCCCGGGGCGGCTGGGGAGCCGTCCGTTGGGGGACCTTCCTATCCTAGCAAACCCTTTGGGCTGTAGCGGTCCTGGCGCTCGAAACAAGGAAATTCCAGTCTCAAACAAGCCCGGACACCCTCCGGGGACGCCCCGGCGGGGAATGTTTGGGAGGTGGCGGACACCGTTGTCAGCCCAGCCCGCCCAGAGCCCCGTTGACTCCCCTTCCATGGCATCCGTACTCTTCGCAAAGTCTTTCGCGGCCAAGCCTTCCACCGGCCGCACACCCTCTGGTGACACGCCCATGTGCGCCGCCCGCCCCGTCTTCGGCAAGCTCGCTCTGCCCCTCGTCGTTCTCGGGCTTCTGCTGCTCGGTGCGGCACCGGCCCGTGCCCAGGATTGGGCCAAGCAGATGTTCTCGGAGACGAGCCACAACTTCGGCAACGTGGCCCGGGGGGCGAAGACCGAACACCGGTTCGTGTTCCGCAACAAGTACAAAGAAGATCTTCATGTCGTCGGCGTGCGCACCAGCTGTGGCTGCACGACCCCGACGATCACCAAGAAGGATCTCAAAACCCACGAGACCGCCGAGGTCGTGGCGACGTTCAATACCAAGACCTTCCTCGGCCAGCACGGCGCGACGCTCACGGTGACGTTCGACAAGCCGTTCTACGCCGAGGTGCAACTGCGGGTCACCGGGAACATCCGCGGCGACGTCACCTTCGACCCGCCGTTCATCGACCTCGGCAACGTCGATCTGGGCAAGGGGGCTGAACGGAAGGTGCGCGTTACCCACTCCGGCAGCACGCCTTGGGAGATCAAGGACGTGCGGAGCGTGAACTCGAACTTCGCCGTCACGCTCTCCCCGCCGCTCCACACCTCGTCGCAGTCGGCCTACGACCTCACCTTGAGTCTCAAGCCGGAGGCGCCTGCCGGATACGTCAAGGGGCAGTTGCTCCTCGTGACCAACGATCCCCGCGCTCCGCAGATCCCCATGGACGTCGAGGGCCGCGTCGTTGCCGAGGTGACGGTGAGCCCGCAACTGCTCGCCCTCGGAACGGTTCAGCCCGGCGGATCGGTCACGAAGAACGTGGTCGTCCGTGCCAACCGCCCCTTCAAGGTTACCGGCGTCGAATGCGGCCCCGACGGCTGCATCACCTGCCCGGTGAAAGACGCGCCGGCACCGGTCCACATCCTGCCGGTGACGTTCCAAGCCGGTGAGACGACAGGAAAGATCGAGCGGCAAATCCAGATCTCCACCGACCTCGGGGCCGGAGCGGTGCCTGTGGTGACGGTTCAGGCGACCGTCGAGGGGCAGGCCAGTGCCCCGGGCGAACCTGCCGCCGCGCAGCCAACCGCCGCCCAGACGTCTGCAGTGGCGGCGCCGGCCGCAGTCCTTCCCTGAACGGGGGCCGGGGCTGGTTGGGCTTTCCTGTGGCTGACAACTGGCCACGGCACGAAGGATCGACTCGAGACCTGACAATCGAAACGCAGGCGGCCACCGTGGTGGGAATCCCATCACGGTGGCCGTCGCTGTTTTCGGGGGAAGACGCTTTATCTGGCCGACCGCGGACGCCAGTCGCGGGGCGCGGCCCCACAGTAGATCGACAGCGGACGGATGATCCGGTTGTCCCCCACCTGCTCGATGACGTGGGCTGTCCACCCGCTCATCCGCGCCACGACGAAGATCGGGGTGAAGACGCGCACCGGCAGGCCGAGCGCGTGGTAGACCCGGGCGGCAGGCCAGTCGAGGTTGGGGCGGAGATTCTTGCGGTCGAGCATCATCCGCTCCACCGCGTCGGCCAGTTGCTCGAGGGCCCGGCCCTCTCCGTCTCCGACAAGCCGGCGGCACATGGCGCCGAGGATCCGGGCCCGCACGTCGCCGTCCTTGTAGACCCGGTGGCCAAACCCCATCACGACCTTTTTCGCAGCGAACCTCTCCTCGAGCCAGGGGATGACCCGATCGAGCGAACCGATCTCGGCGAGCGCCTCGAGCACCTGCTCGTTGGCCCCGCCGTGGAGCGGGCCCTTCAGCGCCCCGATCGCCGCGACGATCCCCGAATGCATGTCGGAGCCGGTGGAAACCACCGTCCGCGCGGCGAACGTCGAGGCGTTGAACTCGTGCTCGGCGTAGAGCACGAGGGTCGTACCGAAGATCGAGGCCTCCTCGGCGCTCGGCTCACGGCCGGTGAGCCGCTCGAGAAGGGCGGCGGCGATCGATCCCTTCGGCCATGGTGCCACGGGCCGGCCAGCGGAGAGATCGAGCCACGCGGCGAGGATGGCCGGCACCTGTCCGAGGAGGCGCTCCGCCTGTGCGACGAGGGCTTCGTGCGTCCCTGGTTGCTGGTCGAGTTCGATCTGCCCGAGGATGCTGACGCCGGTCCGGAGGGCATCCATCGGCGAGGCGCCGGGGGTGCGTTCGGCCAGAACCCGCAACGCTTCGATGACGGTCGGGTCGATCGTGGCGGCAGCCTCGCTGACGCGGCGGCTGAACGCGGCGTGCTGGGATTGCGTCGGCAGTTCGCCGTGGAGGAGGAGGTGGGCGACATCCTCGAAGTCTCCCGCCTCCGCCAGGGGGAGAATCGAGAACCCGCGGTAACGGAGGTCGCCGTCGAGGGAACAGATCGCCGTCTTGCCGGCGACGACGCCGGCCAGTCCGCGAGCGAAGTCTTCGGTGCCCTGGCCGGGGCGGGGGGAAGGGGCGGTCATCAAGCGTCTCCTCGGGGGCCGATTCGGGATTGCCGGGCGATCCAGGCCTGCGGATCGGCGGGGTCGTAGTCGAGCAGTTCGTAGAGCTCCTCGCGGGTCTGCATGAGGTCGAGCAGGCTCTCCTGTGTCCCTTCGTCACCGATGACGGCCAGCGCCGCATGCATCGCCTGCATGGCCACACGCATCAGGGTGACGGGAAAGAGGACCGCGGCGAACCCGAGGTCGGAAAGCTCGTCGACGGAGAGCAGGGGTCCGACGCCGAACTCGGTCATGTTCGCCAGGAGCGGAGCGGTGTCGGCGAAGTCGCGGCCGATCCGGGCGAACTCGTCCCGATCGCGCGGCGCCTCGGGGAAGAGCCAGTCGGCACCGGCCGCCCGGTAGGCGTGGAGGCGGGCCAGGGTGTCGTCGAGGCCCGCCACGCCGCGGGCGTCGCTGCGGGCGATGATCACGGTGTCGGGATTCCGGCAGCCCGAGCGGGCGGCGGCCACCTTCTCCACCATCTCGGCCGTTTCCACGATCTGTTTGCCGGCGAGATGGCCGCAGCGTTTCGTGCCCCCCGTCCCGCTGGCAGCCCCTTTCTGGTCCTCGAGTTGGATCGCCGCTGCGCCGGCGGCTTCGAGGACCCGCACGCATTCCTCCACTTCCCGCGGGCCTCCGAAGCCGGTGTCGGCGTCGACGACGAGGGGGAGATCGGCAGCCGCCGAGAGGATTCTGGTGTGGGCGGCGAGTTGGTCGAGCGTGATCAGACCGATGTCCGGGACGGCATGCACCCCTGCCGAGAGCACCGCTCCGGAGAGATACATCGCCTGAAATCCCTCCCGTTCGATCAGCTTGGCGACGAGCGCCAGCGGTGCCCCGGGAATGGCGATCGTCTGCTCGGCGACGAGCCTGCGGAGGAGCGTGCCACGAGACTGGCCTGCGGCACCGGTGGGGGCGGGGGAGTGATCCATGGCGAGTGGGTATCCTTTCGGAGCCTGACGGTGGAGCGCATTCCCCGCGGGAGCCGGTTATAGGACCGAACGATGCCCGAAAAAAGCGTTGCCTCCCCCACCGCCGCGGCACCGTCCCCGGCGGTGACCGGGATCGTGCGATTCGCCCTCGAACTCACCGTCGTGACGGCGATTTTCGCGGCCGCAGGCGCCTGGCCGACGCCCGACACCAACGAGGCGCACTACCTCAGCAAGGCACGGCATGCCTTCGATCCGTCATGGGGGGGCGGCGACTTCTTTCTGGAGTCGCGCGAGGCGCATGGGGTCTTCTATCGGCTTCTCGGTCCTCTGGCGGCGTCGATGCCGCTGGAGAGGGCCGCGTGGATCGGCCGCTTCGCCGGATGGGCGAGTCTGGCTGCGGGATTCGTCTTTCTCTCCGCGGTGCTCCTGCCCCGCGCCGGCTCGAGGATCGTCGCCGCGGCGCTCTTCTCGCTGGCGGCGCGACACACGCCCGCCGCGGGCGAATGGGTGATCGGCGGTTGCGAGGCGAAGGTCTTCGCATGGGCGTTGGTGTTCGTCGGGATCGGGTGGTTCGTGAGGGGGCGATCGGCCGTCGCCTGGGCCTGGCTCGGAGCGGCCACGGCTCTCCACCCGCTCGTCGGCGGATGGGCGATGGTGGCCCTCCTCCCGGCTGCCGTCGCCGACATCCGGTTCCTCGGCCGGCACGCCGACGACCGTGGCCTGAGCGTGGCCGTGCCGCTCCTGATCGGCGTGCTCCTTGCGGCTCTCGGCGTGATGCCGGCCCTGGGGCTCTCCGCCGGCGTTGACGGTGCGGAGCGGGCAAAGGCGACGTTTACCTACGTGGTGGAACGGCTTCCCCACCATCTCCTCGTCCGGACGTTCGCCGATGGCCTGGTGGCTCGCCATCTCCTTGCCGTCGTCGTGTGGTGGCTGCTCCTCCCTCTGGCGGTCGGTTCACCGGCGCGGTGGCGGATGGCCGTCTACACGACCGCGGCGGTGGGGATCTCCCTGGCCGGCTGCGCGGTCTCCCTGCTCGAGACGCAGTGGCCCGATCTGGCCCACTCGCTCCTTCGCTATTACTGGTTCAGGCTCGGCGACGGGGTGGTGCCCGTCGGGTTGGCCGTGGCAGCGACCGCGGCGCTCGAAGGCGGGATCGGCGGGACGACGCGACGCCGGCTCGGGTGGAGCCTCGTCGTCGGTGTGCTGCTTGTCGACCTTGCCTTCGAGAGCCGTCACTGGCCGCTGCCTGGGCGCCCGGGGCTCGTGGCCCGGGCCGACCAGAAGGTGCAGGCCGCCGCGTGGCGCGAGATCTGCGGATGGGTCCGCGACAACACCCCGGCCGACGCCTGTTTCCTCACGCCCAGAGGCGCGACGAGCTTCCACTGGTACACCGGCCGTCGCGAAGTGGTGAACTGGAAGGACATCCCCCAGGACGCGCCGTCGATCCTCGAATGGCGGAAACGGATCGTCGACTGTTTCTCCGTCGATGGGACGCTCAAGTCGCTCGTCACGAGCACCGCGGCGCTCGGGGGGGATCGCCTCCGGGCGGCGGCCGATGCCTACGGTGCCGACCACATCATCGTCCCGAGAAACCCGCTCGAGCCCTTTCCCCTTCCCGGCGAGCCGCTCCATGTGGTCGGCGGCTATGCTGTTCACCGCCTCGATCCACCCGCCTCCACCCCACCATGACTCACCCCACCAAGCACCACGCCTCTTCCGCACCCGTCTTCCCGATTCCCGCTCCCCGCGGCGTGACCTTCGACCTCGACGGGCTCCTTGTGAACACCGAGGAGCTCTATCAGGATGTCGGCACCGAACTCCTCCGCCGCCGCGGCAAGGACTTCGAGCCCGAACTCCTCGATCGGATGATGGGACGCCCACAGCAGGTGTCGCTGCGGATCATGATCGACTGGCATCGACTCGACGACACCATCGAGGGGCTCGCCGCCGAGACGAAGGAGATCTTCACCTCCTACCTCGATTCCCGACTCGCTCCGATGCCCGGGGCCGTGGCGCTCCTCGACGGCTTGGCGGCGGCCGGAATCCCGTTCGGTGTGGCCACGAGCAGCGGCCCCGATTTCGCACACGATGTCCTCGGGCGCGTCGGGTTCCTCGAGCGGATGGGATTCGTCCTCACCTGCAACGATGTCCGCGAGGGGAAGCCCCATCCCGAGATCTATCTGGCCGCTGCCGGTCGCCTGGGAGTGGTCCCCGGGCAGATGCTCGTCCTCGAGGACTCGCACAACGGCTGCAGGGCCGCGGTGGCCGCCGGTGCCTTTGCCGTGGCGGTCCCGGGTGGGCACAGCCACAGCCACGACTTCGACGGGGCTGCGTTCATCGCCACGTCGCTGGCCGACCCGCGGATCTATGCGGCCCTCGATCTGCCGTCGCCGGGGTGAGCGGCTCGGTCAGTCGATCGTGATCCCGAGGCGGTCTGCCTGAAGCCTGAGCGCCCGCTGAAACGCCGGGAAGGGATAGGTTTGCCGCCGCCGGATCGCCCACAGGTAGGTCGAGTCGACCACCTTCGCCGGCAGTTGTCCCTCCGTCACCATCCCCGCGACCCGCTCCACGAAGGCGACATCTTCCGGTCGGCGGGCCTTGAGTCCGGTGGTCAGACGGCTTTGAAGCGAGACCGCCGGCTTGCCATCCTCGGTGGCGGGGGGCGGGTCGTCGGCCCGCCCTTGTCGCGGTGCCTGTGTGACCGACAGAACGACTGCCAGGGCAGCGGCGATGAGCAACTGACGCATGGGGCTTCCTCCGGCCGCAAGTGGCCGAAGGAGGGAGTAGTTCGGTGGCCCGCGCCGCGTCAAGGGAGGCTGGGCACTTGCGGCTGGACGGAGACGTCAGGCCCCGGCAGTGAAGCGGACGACGGCGTACGACTTCTTTCCCGACCGGAGCACCAGCGTGTTGCCGCCGGCGAGGTCGGTCGTGGTGAGACGGTGGCCGACATCCGTCGTCCGTCGGTTGTTGACGTAGGCTCCCCCTTGTTGGATCGTCTGCCGGGCCTTCGAGTTCGTGGCGGCGAGATTGGTCCGTACCAGGGCGTCGATGAGCGGGAGTCCCTCGCCGTCGAGCGACGAGCGGGGAAACTCGCAACTCGGCACATCGGCGAAGACCTCGGCGAGTTGGGCATCATCGAGGCCTTCGATCTCGGCCCCGAAGAAGATCGCCGTCGCCTGCCGGGCGGTCGCCAGACCGGGTTCGCCGTGGACCAGCCGGGTGAGTTCCTCGGCGAGCCGCTTTTGGGTCTCGCGGGCGGCTGGGTTGGCGGCCCGCGCCACGTCGAGCGCTTCCCATTCCTCGGATGAAGCTTCGGTGAGGCGTCGCAGGCAGCGGCCGGCGTCCTCGTCGTCGAGATTGATCCAGTACTGGTAGAAGCGGTAGGGGCTGGTCCGTTTCGGATCGAGCCAGATCGCCCCGGACGCCGTCTTGCCCATCTTCGTGCCGTCGGACTTCGTCAACAGCGGGCAGGTGATGCCATGGAGTTCGCGCGACCGGAGCCGCCGCCCCAGATCGATCCCCGCGGTGATGTTGCCCCACTGGTCGCTTCCGCCGATCTGCACACGGCAGTCGAGCGCGTCGGAGAGGTGGACGAAGTCCCACGCCTGGAGAAGCATGTAGCTGAACTCGGTGTACGACAGGCCACCGTCACGTTCGAGACGGCTCTTCACCGAATCCTTGGCGATCATCTGCGACAGCGGCACATGTTTGCCGACATCGCGGAGGAACTCGAGGTACCCGACGCCGCGCATCCAGTCGCCGTTGTTGACGACATGGACCCGCTGTCCGGCCGATTCGAGGATCCCGCGGATCTGCCGCTCGACCCCGGCGACGTTGGCGGAGAGTTCGGCCGGCGAGAGGAGGTTGCGCTCCTCGCTGCGTCCACTCGGATCGCCGATCATCCCGGTGGCGCCGCCGACGAGCGCCACCGGTTCGTGCCCCGACGCCGCGACGCGCCGCAGGAGTACCAGCGCCACCAGATGCCCGACGTGGAGGCTGTCGGCCGTGGGATCGAAGCCCGCATAGACGCGGCGACCCGGGGTGGCCAGCCAGGCCCTCAGGGCGACCGGATCGGTCGACTGGTGAACCAGTCCGCGGGCCTCGAAATCGCTGACGAGATCGGCTTGCATGGTGGTTTTTTCGCCGCCGGCTAGCGCCACATCCCGTCGTCGGCGAACGGGTGATTCGGGCCGGAGAGTTTCGGTTTGGGCATCGCACGAAGCGCCTGCTCGGCGAGGTGGAGATCCTCTCGAGAGGTGATTTTCAGGTTGATCGGGGAGCCACGCACGACGGTCACCTTCTGGCCGACCGACTCGACGAGTTGGGCCTCGTCGGTGGGCTGTCGATCCCCGTGGAGCGCGAATGCCTTCTCGAGCACCGCCCTGGAGAAGACCTGCGGCGTCTGCGCCTCCCACAGTCCGGTGCGGTCGACCGTCTCGACGATCGTGCCGTCGGGGCCGACCCGTTTGAGTGTGCCGACGACCGGAATGGCGAGGATCGCGGCTCCGGTCCTGGCGCCGGCTGTGAACACCGCCTCGATCCAAGGCGCCGCGATGCAGGGTCTCGCGGCGTCGTGGATCGCCACGGTGTCGATCGAGGCGTCGAGTTTGGCCAGCCCGTTCCGCACCGATTCGGCCCGGTGGGCTCCCCCTTCGGCCAGGGCGATGCCCATGAACGCGAGGTTCGCGGCGAACTTCTCGACGAATGCTTCGCGGTCCTCCGGTGCGACCACGATCACGACCTTCTTGACGTCGCTGCGCTCGAGAAACTTCTCCGCCGCATGGAGCCAGACGGGCCGGCCGGCCAGTGGGGCGAAGGGTTTCTTGTAGTTGGCGTCCTGGAAGCGACTGCTCTGTCCGGCCGCAGCGAGGATGACTCCGTAGGTGGGCATGGCGGATGACGAACGTCAGTGGGACGTGCTGGCCTCGCTGCCGGCCAGAGCACCGTCCATGAGGACTCGGACGACAGCCTTGGCCGACGGCTTGTCTTTGATCCAGGCCGCGAAATCCTCACCCCGAGTCGCGTACAGATCGTGGAGCCAGGTCGGGGCCTCGGTCTTCATCCAGGCACGGAACATCATCCAACGCGGGTTGTCGGCACCGTAAACCTCACGGGCGACCCAGCAGAAGCCCCCCATGCCCATGCCGCTGCCACCCATACCACCGCCACCCATGCCACCGCCGCCGCCGGTGCCACGGGCACCGCCGCCGGAGAAGTTGAAGGTGTAGACGGCACCGATGCCGCTGAAGAACGGCACGGCTTGGACGCGGACATAGCGACGATCGGCCGAGACGACCGCCGTGGCGGACATGTTCGTGCCTTCCTGGAGGTTGCTGATCACCGGTTGGTAGCCGGTGGCACCCCCGCGAGTGAACGGAAGCGAAGGCACGGTCGTGGCGGGGTTCCCGACGCGGCTGTTGGCCAGGGAGTCCGCTGCAGCAGGGTCACTCATGCCTTTCAGCTGCTGGGCGAGGATCGCCTTGCCGACGTTTTGCTGGAAGGCGACGTCTTGGGAGACCTGCGCTTCGAACAATGGCTGCCGGCGACGCCCCTCGGGGAGGTCGATGGTGAACATCGTGTCATCGGCTCCGATCGGCACCTGCCGGCGGATCTTCTGCTCCCGGTCGGTCCCACGGTGGAGCGTGAGTTGCACCGTTACGGTGTCGGCCGTCACCTTGCCGTACGCCTTGTGGATGAGGACACGGTACGTGCCCGGGAAGGCTTCGCTGGCGATGTAGCGTTCACGCTGCGTCGCATTCGTCGGATCGGCGGGGACATCGGTGTCTGCCAGGAGCGTGCCCCCCGACGTGGTCCGGGGCATGGCGACCGAGCAGACCGTGCCGGCCGGTTCCTCGACGACCATGTCGATGTCGGCGTCGCCGTTCCAGGCGAACTCGATCTCCACGTCGCGGACGAGCGCTTCGTCGACCGCCGCCCGGAAGGCTTCGGCCTCGTCGACCTTCCCCTGCTTCTCGAGCGCCGCGATGGTGGCCTTGGACAACCTGGCAGCGCGCGTCGCCACCTCCTGTTGCCCGGCCGGCCATTCATTGGCGAGCACGCCCGCACAGGCCCACTTGAGGGCCGTGGTGTCGTTCTCCTTGGAGGCGATCGTCATCGCCAGAGCGAAGGCCTCGCGGTTCGAAGGCTCGATCGTGGCCACCTGACGGCAGAGGCGGATCGCCTGCCGAGAGGAGCCGAACCGGCCCAGGCACTGGGCAAGCGAGAGGAGGTCCGTGGGGGAGGAGGCGAAGTCGGCACTCGACATCAGCGCCCGCTCGACCTCGGACTTCGGCTTCCCGGCCGCTTCCATCGCCACGGCGAGGGCTTCGTACATCCACGGCTCAGCCTGCCCGCAGTTGAGGGCCGCGGAGATCAGTTCGGCTGCCCGGTCAAATCGCCCGGCATTGCCGAGCTCGACCGCCGAGATCCGCAGTCGGGCGAGTTTTCCGGCGCTGGCCCTGGCGGCGACAGCGTCGCTTTGGGATCCCTCCTCGGAGCCCTCGCCCGGCGTCGCCGGCTTGGACGCGGGGGTGAGAAACGCCTTGACGGCAGCCCGCAGGTCACGGGCTCCGAGAACCGCCTCGGGGAGGCCGAGGTCGTTGCCGGCAGCGGCTTCGACCGGAGGGGGCGCAGCGGCCGGTGCATCGTCGGCCGGTGTCGGCTGATCGGGCTTGGGGAGTCGGGCCTTCGTTCCGGGCTTGTCGCGCAGGCCGACACGCTCGCCCGGGGCGGGGTCGGAAACCTGGAACATCCCACCACCCATGCCACCCATGCCGCCGCCACCCATGCCGCCCATGCCACCGCCCATGCCACCCATCATCCCGCCACCCATTCCACCACCCATACCGCCGCCCATGCCGCCCCCCATCATCCCCACGGGAATGACGAGGTCCGCCACCGGATAGACCTTGATGACCATGTTCTCGGCGGCCTTCTCCTTCGTGGTGATCAGCATCACCTCGTCTTTGATCAGATAGGTGAGGTCGATGTCGCCGAGGAGGAGCCGCAGCGCCGAGCGGAGCGACACGCCCGAGATGTTCTTGGTAACGGGGGTGTCGAGATCGAGGCCGGCCTCGTCGAGAGCCTTCTGGTCGAGTTCGATGGGGATCCCCTGTGAGTCCTTGATCTGGGCGATCACGTCACGCAGCGAGGTCTCGTTGAACTCGAAGTTTTCGACCGGCTTGTCGAGCGCGTCGTAGATCCGCTTCTCGGCACTGCCTGGATTCCCGAGGTCGACAGACTTGTACTTCTCGCGGAGTCGCGTGATTTCCTGCCACCGGGCGGCGCTGGGATAGATGATCGGCGGCTCGTCAGGAAAGGGGATCGCGGCGATGTCCGCCAGATGGAGGACATCCATGAAGCCCCGCTGCGTTTCGCGGCGCACCCGCATGTTCTCGGTGTCGTAGTCGAGGATCCGGGCCACGAGTGGCGCGGTGACACCGACTTCGCGGGCCGTCATCGGCACGCCGCGATTGGCATAGAGCGGCGGTGCCTGTTCGGCGATCTCCTTGGCAACGATCCGCTCCGCCTCGGTGAACTTGTCGGTCGGCTGTTGGTAGCCGACTCGGATCCCTTCTTCGACGAGGGCGTGATAACGCTCGGTCAACTGCTTGATGCGGTCCTCGCGCCGACGCAGTTCGCCATCGAGACGGGACCGCTCCTGGGCGATGGCGTGGTTGCGATCGGCGACGAGCGCCCGTTCCGCCCGCTCGCGGGAGCGGATGATCGAGTCGCGGATCGAGATTTCGATCTGCCGGCAGAGCCGGTCGCGGGTGGCGGTGTCGAGGTCTTCCGACGAGAGCACCTGGCGCTGGAGTTCCTTGAGATCGACGCGGGTCCGATCGGGATCGACCGTGCACGTCTGGCGGGCGTTCCGGAGGCGGACCGCGACCTCCTGCTCCATTTGCTGGGCGCGAACCTTCCGCAGCCGGGCGAAGTCGGCAAGTTCACTCTGTTGCTCGCCGGTGGCCAGATCGCCCTCGGCCGGAGGTGCACCTTCCGGAAACGTGGTGTCGACCTGGGGCAACCCGCGTGCCTCGAAGCCGATGGGGCCCTCGTCGCCGGGAGCGGGGAGCGTATCCCCCGCCGTACCGTCGCCCTGGTCGCCGCCAGCCTGTTGGGCCTGCTCGGCTTCGAAAAGCCCCTTCTGCGCGGCGGTGAACATCACCCAGGCATCGACATTGTCAGGGTCTTTGCGGAGCGAGGCGTAGGCCAGACGCATCGCCGAGCCGTGGGCCCCGGAGGCCTCCGCTTGGCGGGCCATCTTCACAAGCGCCGTCGCTTCCCCACGGATCACGTTCCGCGCTGCATCGAGCCCCTCGCGACCGAGCGTCGGCAGGTAAACACCGTCGCTCTCACGGGCGTTGCGGTAGAGCTCCTCGACGTAGGCGTTCTCCGGAATCGGTGCCGCTACCGGGATTTTCACTTCGCTCTGAGTCTGCCGCATCGCCCCGTCACGCCCGGTGGCGGTCTCGAGGACGAAGTCGAGGCGGGCCTCCTCGAGGCTCCCCTCGATGAGCACGACCGAATCGCGGTCTCCGCGGAGCGGAGGAAGGTTGCCGGGGAGCATCCGCAGCCGGGTATCGGGAGCCTCTGCCGAGAGCACGACCTCTTCAGGCCATGCGACCGGCTGGATGGCCGCACTGGCCATCCGGCTCCCGGCGTCCGCGGGGGAGATCGTGTCGTCGGGGACGACGAGCATGCCGCCGGTGGCGTTGGCGATGGCCGCCAGACTCGGCCAGTTGACCGCCGGCCCGACGCCGACGGCGGACACGCTGATCCGCTTGTTGCGCAGCACGGTGAGCAGATGGCGGAACTCGGCCGTGTCGACCCCGGCGATCCCCGGCCCATCGCCGATGTACACGATCGAACGTGGCACCGGAGAGGCCTCGAACAGCTCGGCGGCGCCCTCGAGAACGGCTACCATGTCGGTCGATCCCAGCGGCGTGCGGGCTTCGAGCGCCGCAATCGCGGCCCGGCTGGTCGGCGACCGCGGTCCGGCGAACTGTGGGGAGAGCGGGGCACAAGAGATGTCTGCCGCCGCGACGAGCAGCCGATCTTCATCGCGGGCTTTGTCGAGCAACGCGTTGACCGCACGCGTGGCGTTGGCTCGGTGTTCGCCAGCCTGATTCGCCGACGTGTCGACGAGCACGATCATGTCGGTCGGCGACGAGGCGTCGGCGATGGCGGTCGGACGGAGGCCCACCGCAGAGACGGGCAGCGACGCTTCATCCCGCTGGAAGGTTTCGACGAACGTCACCGAGACGCCTTCTTCTGCGACCGTCGCAAGAGGCATCAACGCCAGTGCGCCGATAAACAGGGAGACGGCCGCCGGGAGAATGGGCTTCGACATGGTCCCTCCAGAAGGGCCGGGTGCGTCATGCAGCCTCGGCCTCTGGGAAGCATATTTACTCCCCCCCGTTGCCGCCAACGCCGATCTCAGCGGGATTCGCCCACATTTCAAAGATTGTTTCCACCGGAACGATCCGCCCGGGATCGGTTCGACGAGCCGATGTTGGTCGTCCGACCGTCGCTCGCCATACTGCGGGGAGGGGCGGCACGACGCGCCACCAATGGTATGCAGCGGTCTTCGGCCAGCCGTTGGGGCCGGGCGTCGAGTCGTCTGGGAACGCTGCCGGAGCCTCCGGGAAGTCGTGGGGTTTGCCCGACACCCCGTGCCGGCGATGGGCGGAGGGACGTTTTCCATGGCAAGCCCAGTCCTGGTGAAAGACATGCGGATCACGACCGGGAAGCAACGGGCCTTTGCCCGTCGATGGCATGCCCTGCCCGAGGGGGCGGCGATGACCCACATGGCGGTCGCATGGCTCGCTCTGGGAGGGGCTGTCGCTGCTCAGGGGGTGGTTGTGCCCCCTCGGACCGACGCGCCAGCCGCGTTGAACGATGCCGGCCCGCGATCGCCCGCCGGCGGCGAGGCCCGGGGGTTCACGCCCGAGGAAGTCACGAACATCGCCGTCTACGACGCGGTCAACCGGAGCGTCGTGAACATCAATACGAAGGCCACCGTGACCGCCGGCCTGTTTCTCGTCGAAGTGCCCTCGGAGGGGGCCGGGTCGGGCATCGTGCTCGACAAACTCGGGCATGTGCTCACGAACTTCCACGTCGTGGAGGGGGCCAAGGAGATCCAGGTGATGCTGTACGACGGCTCATCGCACAACGCCACGATCGTCGGGCACGACCCAGCCACCGATGTCGCGGTGATCCGGGTGGCGGCCCCGGCGGAAGTCCTCGAACCGGTCCGATTCGGCATCTCGAGCGATCTCCGTGTCGGCCAGCGTGTGTTCGCCATCGGTAACCCGTTCGGACTGGAGCGAACCCTGACCACGGGGATCATCTCGAGCCTCAACCGCTCGCTCCCGGCCCGCAACGGCCGGACGATCAAATCGATCATCCAGACCGATGCCGCCATCAATCCGGGCAATTCCGGAGGCCCGCTTCTCGACAGTGGCAGCCGATTGATCGGAATGAACACCGCCATCGCCAGCCGGACCGGGCAGAGTTCGGGCGTCGGCTTCGCGATTCCGGTCGGGACGCTCGCCCGGATCGTTCCGCAGCTCATTCAGCGGGGAAAAGTCGTTCGGGCCGATGCCGGGGTGGCGCGGGTCTATCAGACCGATCACGGGCTCCTCGTCGCGTCGCTGGTGCCAGACGGACCGGCGGAACATGCAGGAATGCGGGGTTTCAAGGTGATCCGCGAGCGGCGGCGACAGGGGCCTTTCATGACCGAAACGGAACGCGTCGATCGCAGCGGCGCGGATCTGATCGTGGCCGTCGCCGGGGTTGCCGTGAAAAATGCCGACGATTTCCTGTCTCAAGTCGAGGCTCGAAACCCTGGCGATCAGGTGCTGATCACCGTGGAACGCGAAGGACATCGGCTCGATCTCCCTGTCGTCCTCGCGGCAGAGAGGTAGTGTCCGGCTCCCTTGTGGGAGGGGGTGGCGAGAAAAAAGGCTCAATTTCCGGCCGCGAAACGACGAAATTAATTTTTCTCGAACAACCCCGTTGACCGGGGCGTACGGTTTGATAGATTTCCCCTCTCGCCCCAAGCGACCGACGACCTCCGGGTGGTCACGTCCTTGGGGTGAGTCGTTCTTTGACAATTCGGCAGTTGATCTCTTTCAGTTTCGGCCGGCACGCGATCGTGACCGGCACCGACTGCAGGAACCGTTGTGGCGAAGCTTCGGCTTTGCTCCGGCGGGGAATCGGTCGGGGATTGAAATCACAGACAGATTGAGCCTCTTCGAGGTTTGTCTCGGCGAAACAGAAACCAGGAAGCAATTCTTGGTGGATGAAGAACCAACAAATTGAAGGGTTTGATTCTGGCTCAGAATGAACGTTGGCGGCGTGGATTAGGCATGCAAGTCGAGCGAGAACCGTAGCAATACGGGGACAGCGGCGAAAGGGACAGTAATGTGTAGGTACCTACCCTGAGGTTCGGGATAGCTGCGGGAAACTGCAGGTAATACCGAATAATGTCTCCGGACCAAAGGTGTGATTCCACCTTAGGAGGGGCCTGCATCCTATTAGCTAGTTGGTGAGGTGACGGCTCACCAAGGCAACGATGGGTAGCGGGTGTGAGAGCACGACCCGCGTCATTGGGACTGAGACACTGCCCAGACACCTACGGGTGGCTGCAGTCGAGGATCTTCGGCAATGGGCGAAAGCCTGACCGAGCGACGCC
>Ga0164292_10002367_pt1 | contig 15429 bp, 8 predicted proteins | sample GEODES117metaG_FD_111486 | JGI IMG/M metagenome (GOLD analysis project Ga0164292, IMG submission 111486) | Eutrophic lake water microbial communities from Lake Mendota, Wisconsin, USA - GEODES117 metaG | ecosystem: Environmental > Aquatic > Freshwater > Lake | place: USA: Lake Mendota, Wisconsin... | reverse complement strand
GCAGCCTGGGGCGCTTTTCGACTCAAGCCTTGCTCGACGGCTTTCAACAACTTTTGCAGGGTGATTGGTTTTTCTAAAAAAGCCAATGCCCCGATGCGGGTGGCTTCGACAGCGGTATCGATGGTCGCATGCCCACTCATCATGATGACCGGCATATTGAGCAAGCCTGCACCTGCCCATTCTTTGAGCAAGGTGACACCGTCGGTGTCGGGCATCCAGATGTCGAGCAAAACCAAATCGGGCCGGGCTTCCAAGCGGGCCGCTCGGGCTTGCGACGCGTTTTCAGCCAATTCAACCTGATGACCTTCGTCGTTCAAAATCTCGAACAAAAGGTCCCGAATGCCAAGCTCGTCATCGACCACCAAAATTGTTGCCATGTTGCGTTTCTAGTTCAGGTTGAGTTGGGAATCGGCCAGTCGAAATGATAACGATACTTGCGCACCAGTGACCAGCTCATCTTGAAGTTTGTTTTTGAGCTCGATACGTGCATGGTGCTCATCAGCAATTTTCTTCACCACGGCCAATCCCAAACCCGTGCCGCTGGCTTTGGTGGTGACGTAGGGTTCAAATGCCCGCTGCAAAACAGCTTCACTGAAGCCGCTGCCATTGTCATGAACACTCAAACGCACTCTTTGCGATTGAGGCCGCATTTCAGTGCGCACTTCCACTTGCGCTCTAGGCGATTGTGCACAAGCATCTTGCGCGTTTTGAATCAGGTTGTGCACCACCTGGCGCAACTGAGCGGCATCCCCCAGGATGGGTGGCAATCCCGCTTGCAAATGCCAACTCACTGGCACCACCGCATTCACGTTATCGTACAAGGGCATCATCTCGCCCAACATCTCATTCATATCCAGCGCTTGCAAACGCGCTTGTGGCAAACGGCCAAAGTCACGGAATTCATTCACCAATCGCTGCAAAGCATCTACTTGGTCAACGATGGTTTTGACGGACTTGGTGACCAGGGTTTGGTCGGCGGCATCCAGCTTGCCCTGCAGCTTCATGGCCAAGCGTTCGGCAGAAAGCTGGATGGGTGTGAGCGGATTCTTGATTTCATGGGCCAAGCGCCTGGCCACTTCGGCCCAAGCTTGCGTGCGTTGTGCAGAGACAATTTCGGAGATGTCATCAAAGACCAGCAGCCAATCACCTTGTGGCAGCAAGGCACCTCGGGCCACCAAGGTGGTGTGGCTCACCGTTTGCGCAGCAAAGTCGTTGGCTCGGTCGCGCGGGAGGGTCGCGTCCAATTCAAAGGATTGCTGCCAGTGGTCCAGACTGTGTTGTTGATGCTCACCCACAAACTCGGAAAACTGCTCCATCACTTGGTGACCGAACACCTCCAAGCCTTCTACCGCTTGCAAGGGTTTACCCACATGCTCGGCCATGGGGATTTGCAAAATACGCGTCGCTCCGGGGTTGATGGACAAGATCTCGCCATCTCGGTTCAACAAAATCACACCGGCGGTCAGGTTGTCCAACATGGTTTGCAAATGGCTGCGTGCCAAATCCACTTGCGCCATGCTGCGCTCGACTGTGTTGCGAGCATCCGAAAGTTGCTGGGTCATGTCGGCAAAGGACCTCGTCAGACCGTCCAGTTCGTCTTTGCCTTGCAAAAAAGGTTTAGGCCGCAAGTCCCCTGCTGCCACGTCGCGAACACCCTCGGCCAACACCAGCAAGGGTTTGGCCAATTGATTGCCCAGTAAAACGGCCAACAACACCGCACCAAACACCGCCAAAAACAAGGCCAAAGTGAGGGTGCCAATGTACATGCGTTGCAAGCCGTTGCGAGCCAAGGCACGCTCTTGATATTCCCGATTGGCCTCCAACACCGCCAAGGCGTTGGCCACCAAAACAGGCGGTAGTTTTTTGACGACTTGCAAAACCTGTTGCTGTTCATCAAGTTGAAAGCCGGCACCTGGCATCTTCAACAACACAGTCATGCGCGGCACCATGCCGGGACTGTTGTCATCCAAACCCTCACTGCGCCAACTGACGCCTTGTTGCCGCACTTGTCGCCAATCCGAGGTGCTGGGTCTTTCTGGCTGCAACTGGTATCTGGCTTCGCCTACCGTCGCCACCACGGTGCCATTGCTGCGCCAGAGTGTGACTTCGTTGGCGTCGAGTTGCTCGCGCACCTTCTCTAGCGCAATCGGCATGCTGCCGTCAGATTCACCCCGCAAACCTGCGCTTGCGCTGCGAACGCTGGCGGTTAATTCGTTGGCCAAACTCTCCAGCGTCGATCGACTCAAGTTCAGACCTGCATCAAGTGCCACCTCCACCTTGGTATCAAACCAGACCTCGATGGAACGGGTGACGAATTGGTAAGACACACCGTAAATCAACAGCCCCGGCAAGATACCCACCAAGCCAAAAATAGCGGCCAGCTTGACAAGCAATCGGCTACCAAATTTACCTTGACGCAAACGGCTGATCAGTCGCCATGCAAACCAAGTGATCACCAACAACAACAAGCCGGCAAACACGGTGTTCAAACCAAACAGCAGGCTGTAGTTTTGCTCGTAAACATCCCAGCGTTGGGTTGCTTGGGTGAGTAAAAACAGCAGCACCAGAGCCAACGACATGAGAATGGTCAATACCACCCCCAGCAACCAACTGCGGTGACGCAATGCCGTCGCCGTTGTTTGCATCATTTGCCCAGGTCATCCAAACGCTGCGATTGGCGCAACTCGAGCGCCCAATCGTTGGTGACTAAATTGCCAAACTGCAAGGCTTGCGGGAGTTGACTCAAATCAAGATTGAATTGAATGTCCAATTTTTGCTTAGCATCTGTATTGAGCACGCTGAGTTCAGCCATCTTCCAACGGTTGATTTTTTGAATGGCTTGCAATGCATCTTTCAAGCTGTCGTAACTGCTACCCAGTGACACGCCCAAGCCACTCGACTGAATCGGTTGTGCGGATTGCATCACCCGCCAGCGGCGTGACAAGGGCTGGTAACTCAGCCGAATATGCCGTTCAGTTTGGCTGATGCGTTTGTCGTACCAATACCAGCGCTCACGCATAAGCGTGGCTTGCAATACAAAATTCACTGGCATGCCCCGGGTCAGGGCGTCTTCCAAGCTACCAGGCAACTCAAAAGCCAGGGCCGCATTCAGGTACAGCCCGTCCTCGCCTCGCTCAATTTGAAACTCGGTCCATTGCACAGCGCTGGATTGCGCATGCACATAGCCAATGCTCATGGCCAAGCCCAAGAAGAGCAAGGTCTGCAGCAGGTAGCGCGCAAATCGATCACAGCCACGCCTAGGCATCGAGGCGGCGTTCAAGCAGGGCATAAAAGAATCCATCATGGTCACGCAGACCATTGTCCAAGACCGAAGCAGTGTTTGTGCTTTGGGTGGGCTTTAATTGACCTGCAGAGGGAAGCAATCGGGCCTGAGTGTTGTTTACAAGAAACGAATTAATTTGACCCTGCCCCTCTTGGACAAACAGTGAACAGGTGCAGTAAAGCAACCGACCACCGGGCTTGAGCAGGGGCCACAAGGCATGCAACAAGGCTTGTTGCTGCCGGGCCAGTCCGGCCAGATCACCGGCCCTGCGCAGCCAAGGAATATCCGGATGCCGCCGCACAATGCCAGAAGCGGTACAAGGCGCATCCAGCAAGATGGCATCAAAGGCTTGGCCATCCCACCAGTTGCTCGGTTGGGCAGCATCGGCAGCACGCACTTGAGCCTTTAACTGCAAGCGATTCAAGTTCTCTTCAATGCGCTGGCAGCGCTGTGCGTCAATGTCCAGAGCCAAGACATCGATATCGGCCATCTCCAACAGATGCGCGGTTTTGCCACCGGGTGCAGCACACGCATCCAGCACCCGCAAGCGTTGCCCTGACGCGGTTTGCAACCCCTGAAGCAAGGTGGGTGCGGCCAACTGCGCGCCCAAGTCTTGAACCGACCACCAGCCCTCCTCAAAACCAGGCAGACTGTGAACGCCTCGCGCTTGGTGCAACAGCAAGCCCACTTCACCTGATGTATCGGTGTCGATGCCTTGTGCGCGCCATTGGCTTTGCAAAGCATCGCGACTGATCAGCCGGGTATTGACCCGCACGGCCATGGGTGCGGCTTGCAAACTCGCCTTCAGAATCGATGACCAATCTTCGGGATGGTCTTGGCGCATCGCTTGAATCCACCATTCAGGGGCATTCCATTGGGCGCTGGGCAGGCTGTTGGTTTGCGCCGTCAAGGCTTCGCGCTCGCGCAAAAAGCGCCGCACACAGGCATTGATGAAGGCAGCCTGGGCCTTGGTGGCTGGGTTTCGTTTGGCGGCTTCCACCAATTGGCTCACCAGCGTGTGTGCAGGGTACATGGCCTGGTCTGTTTGCAATGCCAAGGATACACCCACGCAAAGGAGTGCGTTGGCCTCAGCGCTGGGTTGTCTTTGTACCAAAAGTTTTTTCACGGCCAAGGTGCGGCCCCATTGACGCAACACCGCAAACAACAAGGCCTGTGCACCTGGGCGCAAACGCGGGTCTGTCTGCATCAGTGCTTGGCTGTGGTTGCGGCCTTGTAGCACCGCTTGAAGTGCTTGCGCACAAGCTTGCAATTGTTGCCAAAGCGGTGGGGCCAAACTTGCAGCGTCGCTTGGCGAGTACATCACAAAATAGTCGCAGGATGAAACTGAAAAATCTTGGCCAACAAAGCTGCGGGGTACTGGGCTATGGCTTGGTTGTAATCTTCTATCGCAGCGTTGAAACGCTGCACTTCAGGTTGCACCAACACATCCAATTCAAGCCAGCGCTGTTTAAGGGGCTCGGGTACGCTCACGTAATAGACATCGGGATGAATCAACGCCAACCAGGCGTCTTGCAATTCGGAGGCGGCATCTTGCATGGCTTTGACGCTATCGGGATCCAGTGGATGCGATTGCATGCGGGCCATGGCCACCGTGCTCAATCCAGCTGCAACTTGCAAACGGGTCCATTGGTCGGCTCCCAAATCAGGTGCAGTAGAGGTCGCCCACAACTGCGGTGCGGTTGCCGCAGCCGTGACCGCTTGGTGAACCAACTCTTGGTAATTCATCAAGACACTTTCGAGTGCTCCAAATTGCTGCCCAACTTGCGCACGCAAGCGCACCAAGCGGTTGTAGGCCCCCAGTGACCAAAACACCAGGATCGACAGCAGCAATAAAAACCAGCCCGAATGCAACAACATTTCAGCGCTTTGAAACGTACAGGACGTTCCCACCAGGCCCCGAAGGGCCAAGGGGGTCAGTCAGCTGCAGGTGTCTCTTCGCTGGCACCTTCTTGCTGCGCCAAGGCCAGTTCTTCGGCCTCGGAATCGGCAATGGCGCGACGTTCGGCTTCGTCCATCAGGTCTTTGGCTTTGCGTGCACGGTGGTAGGCCATGCCCGAACCAGCGGGAATGAGACGACCAACGATGACGTTTTCTTTCAAGCCACGCAACTCGTCGCGCTTGCCCATGATGGCCGCTTCGGTGAGCACACGTGTGGTTTCTTGGAAAGAAGCCGCAGAGATGAAGGAGTCGGTGGACAAAGAAGCTTTGGTGATACCCAACAACAAATTGGTGTAAGTGGCTGGGATCTTGCCATCCCGTTGCAGCGCTTCGTTGGTGTTGAGCATTTCTGAACGTTCGACTTGTTCACCACTGATGTAGTTGGTGTCGCCGACGTTGTCGACCACCACACGGCGCAGCATTTGACGAACGATCACTTCAATGTGCTTGTCATTGATCTTCACGCCTTGCAAACGGTAAACGTCTTGCACTTCGTCAACGATGTAACGTGCCAGCTCTTCGATGCCCAGCAAACGCAAGATGTCTTGCGGGTCGGCCGGACCGTCCACAATGCTCTCGCCCTTGTTGACCACTTGGCCTTCGTGCACCACCATGTTTTTCTCTTTGGGGATGAGTTCTTCCCACACTTTGCCTTCGGGGTCGGTGATCTGCAGGCGAATCTTGCCTTTGGTCTCCTTGCCGAAGGACACAGTGCCGGTCATCTCAGCCAAGATGCCCTTGTCTTTGGGTGAACGCGCTTCGAACAGTTCAGCCACACGGGGCAAACCGCCAGTGATGTCACGGGTCTTTTGACCTTCAACAGGAATGCGCGCCAACACTTCGCCAGGGCCCACTTCTTGACCGTCGCGCACTTGAATCAGCGCACCGATCTGGAAGCCGATGGTCACCGAGTGGTCGGTGCCAGGGATCTTGACTTCTTTGCCCGAGGCGTCGATCAATTTCACTTGAGGGCGAACCACTTTGGTGGAGCCACGGCGCTTGGGATCGATCACCACCAAGGTGGACAGACCTGTTACTTCGTCCAATTGCTTGGCAACTGTGAGACCTTCTTCGACATTCTCGAATTGGGTTTTACCGGCGAACTCGGTGATCACGGGACGTGTGAGCGGATCCCAGTTGGCCAAGATGGTGCCAGCCTTGATGGCTTGGTCTGGCTTGATGGCCAGAATGGCGCCATAGGGCACTTTGTGGCGTTCGCGTTCGCGTCCTTGCTCGTCGTGAATGATGATTTCACCCGAGCGAGAAATGACCACCAACTCTTTCTTGCTGTTGGTCACATAACGCATGGTGGCGTTGAAGCCAATCACACCGTTGGACTTGGCGTCCACGCTGGAGGCGACGGCCGCACGAGAAGCCGCGCCACCAATGTGGAAGGTTCGCATGGTCAACTGAGTACCGGGTTCGCCGATGGACTGCGCTGCAATCACACCGACCGCTTCGCCAACGTTGACCAAACCGCCACGACCCAGATCGCGGCCATAGCACTTGGCGCACAAACCAAAGCGTGTTTCGCAATTCAATGCCGTGCGGACTTTGATTTCGTCCACGCCCAACAACTCGATCTCGTCGATCAGGTCTTCGTCCAGCATGTTGCCCGCAGGTACCAACACTTCACGGGTTTCGGGGTGAATCACGTCTTCGGCCACAGAACGGCCCAAGACACGGTCACGCAAGGACTCGATCACTTCACCACCTTCAACGATGGCGCGCATGACTTGGCCATTGGCCGTACCGCAATCGTCTTCAATGACCACCAAGTCTTGGGTGACGTCCACCAAGCGGCGGGTCAAGTAACCCGAGTTCGCTGTTTTCAAAGCGGTGTCAGCCAAGCCTTTACGCGCACCGTGGGTGGAGATGAAGTACTGCAACACGTTCAAACCTTCGCGGAAGTTGGCCGTGATAGGTGTTTCAATGATGGAGCCATCAGGCTTGGCCATCAAACCACGCATGCCCGCCAACTGGCGAATCTGCGCAGCAGAACCACGCGCGCCAGAGTCGGCCATCATGTAGATGGAGTTGAAAGACTCTTGCTCGACTTCGTTGCCATGGCGGTCGATGGTTTTCTCTTTGCGGAGTTGGTCCATCATCACCTTGGAGACGGCGTCACCGGCTTTGCCCCAAATGTCCACCACCTTGTTGTAACGCTCGCCAGAGGTGACCAAACCCGAGACGTATTGCTGCTCGATGTCTTTGACTTCTTTTTCTGCGCTTTCAATGATGGCGTGTTTTTCATGTGGCACCAACATGTCGTCAATGCAGATGGAGATGCCAGCGCGGGTGGCCAAACGGAAACCGTTTTGCAACAGTTTGTCGGCGAACACCACGGTTTCTTTCAAACCGCATTTGCGGAATGAGGTGTTGATCAGCTTGGAAATTTCTTTCTTTTTCAGCGCTTTGTTCAAGTTGCTAAAAGGCAAGCCTTTGGGCAGGATCTCGGACAACAAGGCGCGGCCGACTGTGGTTTCCACCAACGAGGTGCTGGAAGAAAACTCTTCCGTGACTTTGTCTTTGGTCCACTCGGTCATGCGCACCGTGATCTTGGCCGTGAGTTCCACCACATTGGCATCCAAGGCACGTTGCACCTCGCCAATGTCGGCGAACACCAGGCCTTCGCCTTTGCCGTTGATGCGCTCACGGGTGGTGTAGTAAAGACCCAGCACCACGTCTTGCGACGGCACGATGGACGGCTCGCCACTGGCGGGGAACAGCACGTTGTTGGAGGCCAGCATCAGAGTGCGGGCTTCCATTTGTGCTTCCACCGACAAAGGCACGTGAACCGCCATTTGATCGCCGTCGAAGTCGGCGTTGAAGGCCGAGCAAACGAGTGGGTGCAACTGAATGGCCTTGCCTTCAATCAAGATAGGTTCAAACGCTTGAATACCCAAACGGTGCAGCGTGGGTGCGCGGTTGAGCAACACAGGATGCTCTTTGATGACCTCTTCCAAGATGTCCCACACCACGGGGGTGCCGGCTTCCACTTCCTTCTTGGCCGCCTTGATGGTGGTGGCGATGCCCATCAACTCCAGCTTGCTGAAGATGAAAGGCTTGAACAACTCCAGGGCCATGAGCTTGGGCAAACCGCACTGGTGCAGTTTGAGGGTTGGGCCCACGGTGATGACAGAACGGCCAGAGTAGTCGACGCGTTTGCCCAACAAGTTTTGACGGAAACGACCCGACTTGCCTTTGATCATGTCGGCCAAAGACTTGAGCGCACGCTTGTTGGCACCGGTCATGGCTTTGCCACGGCGACCGTTGTCCAGCAAGCTGTCCACGGCTTCTTGCAACATGCGCTTTTCATTGCGGGCAATGATTTCAGGCGCGTTCAATTCCAGCAAACGGCGCAAACGGCTGTTGCGGTTGATGACGCGGCGGTACAAGTCGTTCAAATCGGAGGTGGCGAAACGACCACCATCCAAGGGCACCAAGGGACGCAAATCGGGTGGCAACACCGGCAATACCGACAACACCATCCACTCGGGTTTGATGCCCGACTTTTTGAACGCTTCAAGCACTTTCAGACGCTTGGCGTTTTTCTTGATCTTGATTTCAGAGCCGGTCAAATCGTTGCGGAGTTTTTCAATCTCCATGTCGATTTCCATGCTTTCCAACAAGTCACGCACGCCTTCAGCACCCATCTTGGCTTGGAACTCGTCACCCAGCTCAGTGCGCTTGGCTTCGTACTCGTCCTCGGTCATGATGGCGTATTTTTTCAGCGAGGTCATGCCGGGATCGGTCACAACATAGGCTTCAAAGTACAGCACGCGTTCGATGTCACGCAGGGTCATGTCCAACACCAAGCCCAAACGGCTTGGCAAGGATTTCAAGAACCAGATGTGGGCACAAGGTGCTGCCAAGTCGATGTGCCCCATGCGTTCGCGACGCACTTTGGTTTGGGTGACTTCAACGCCGCACTTCTCGCAAATCACGCCACGGTGTTTCAGGCGTTTGTATTTGCCGCACAAGCATTCGTAGTCTTTGATGGGGCCAAAAATCTTGGCGCAAAACAAACCATCGCGCTCGGGCTTGAAGGTTCGGTAGTTGATGGTTTCAGGCTTTTTAACTTCACCAAAAGACCATGAGCGGATTTTTTCCGGGGAAGCCAATCCAATTTTGATGGCATCGAAATGCTCATCAGGTGTGAACTGCTTAAAGAGGTCGAGTAATGATTTCATGAACGCTCCAACTCAATATCAATGCCCAATGAACGAATTTCTTTGACCAACACGTTGAACGATTCGGGCATGCCCGCTTCGATCGCGTGTTCGCCTTTGACGATGCTTTCGTAAACCTTGGTGCGGCCTTGCACGTCGTCAGATTTGACGGTGAGCATTTCCTGCAAGGTATAGGAAGCACCATAGGCTTCCAGCGCCCAGACCTCCATCTCGCCAAACCGTTGACCACCAAACTGGGCCTTGCCGCCCAAAGGTTGTTGGGTGACCAAGCTGTAAGGGCCGGTAGAACGGGCGTGCATCTTGTCGTCCACCAAGTGGTGCAACTTCAACACGTGCATGTAGCCCACGGTGGTGGGGCGGTCGAAAGCGTCACCGGTACAACCATCAAACAAGTTGGCTTGAGTGCGGGCTGAGGTCAGGCCTTTGGACTTGACCACGTCGTCGGGGTAGGCCACTTTCAGCATGGTGCGAATGTCTTCTTCCGAGGCGCCATCAAACACTGGGGTGGCAAACGGCACACCAGTGGACAAGTTGTTGGCCATTTCCTTGATGTCTTTGTCGCTCAACTTGCTCAGGTCTTCTTTGTGCCCTGTGGTGTTGTAGAGGGTTTCCAAGAAGGTACGCAATTCAGCGGCCTTGGCTTCTTCTTGCATCATGAAGCCCAGTTGCTCGCCAATGCCTTTGGCAGCCCAGCCCAAATGCACTTCCAGCACCTGACCCACATTCATGCGCGAAGGCACACCCAAGGGGTTGAGCACGATGTCCACGGGGGTGCCATCGGCCATATAGGGCATGTCTTCGACAGGCACGATTTTGGAGACCACGCCTTTGTTGCCATGACGGCCAGCCATCTTGTCACCGGGCTGCAAGCGACGCTTGACGGCCAGGTAGACCTTGACCATTTTCAACACACCGGCTGGCAACTCATCACCTTGGGTGAGTTTTTTCCGCTTTTCTTCGAAAGCCAAATCAAAACTGTGACGGGTTTGCGCCAAAGCGTTTTTGATGCTTTCCAATTGCGAGGCAATATCTTCATCTGCGGGGCGGATGTCAAACCAGTGGAATTTCTCCACGCCTGCCAGATAGTCTTTATCGATCTTGCTGCCTTTGGCCAGCTTCTGCGGTCCACCGTTGGCCACTTTGCCCAAGAGCAATTTGTGGATACGGTCGAAGGCATCGGCTTCCACAATACGCAACTGGTCGTTCAAGTCCAAACGGAAACGCTTGAGCTCATCGTCAATGATCTGCTGCGCGCGTTTGTCGCGCACGATGCCTTCACGCGTGAAGACTTGCACGTCGATGACGGTGCCTTGCGAACCTTGATCCACACGCAAAGAGGTGTCTTTCACATCCGAGGCTTTCTCACCGAAGATGGCGCGCAGCAATTTCTCTTCAGGCGTCAGCGTGGTTTCACCTTTGGGTGTCACCTTGCCCACCAGCACGTCGCCAGGTTGCACTTCTGCACCGACGAAGATGATGCCGGACTCGTCCAAACGATTGAGTTGTTGTTCGGCCAAATTCGGGATATCGCGGGTGATTTCTTCTGCGCCCAATTTGGTGTCACGTGCCATCACCACCAACTCTTCGATGTGGATGGAGGTGTAACGGTCTTCGGCAACCACACGCTCAGAGATGAGGATGGAGTCTTCGAAGTTGTAACCGTTCCATGGCATGAACGCGACCAACATGTTTTGGCCCAGTGCCAATTCACCCAAGTCGGTGGAAGCGCCGTCAGCGATGACGTCCCCTTTGGCCAACTTGTCACCGCGCTTGACGAAGGCGCGTTGGTGGATGTTGGTGTTTTGGTTGGAGCGTTGGTATTTGATGAGGTTGTAGATGTCTACACCCACTTCACCGGCCTGTGTTTCAGCGTCATTGACGCGAACCACGACGCGCGTGGCGTCAACATAATCCACCACACCACCACGGTTGGCGGTGACCACGGTGCCCGAGTCGATGGCGGCCACGCGTTCAATGCCCGTGCCGACAAAGGCTTTTTCTGGGCGCAACACAGGCACAGCTTGACGCTGCATGTTGGCACCCATCAAGGCGCGGTTGGCGTCATCGTGTTCCAAGAAGGGCACCAGCGATGCCGCCACCGACACGATTTGGGCCGGCGACACGTCCATGTACTGCACCCGCTCGGCACCGCACAAAATGGACTCGCCTTTTTCACGGGCAGACACCAGGTCGCCGATCAGGCGGTCGTCTTTGTCCAAGGCGGCGTTCGCTTGCGCAATCACGTACTTGGCTTCTTCGATGGCTGACAAATAATCGATGTCCAAGGTAACCTTGCCATCGGCCACACGACGGTAAGGTGTCTCAATGAAGCCGTATTCGTTCAAACGCGCATACAAAGACAGCGAGTTAATCAGGCCAATGTTGGGGCCTTCAGGTGTTTCGATAGGGCAAACCCGACCGTAATGGGTCACGTGCACGTCACGCACCTCGAAGCCAGCACGCTCGCGGGTCAAGCCGCCTGGGCCCAAGGCTGATACACGGCGCTTGTGCGTGATTTCAGACAAGGGGTTGGTTTGGTCCATGAACTGTGACAACTGCGATGCGCCAAAGAACTCTTTCAACGCTGCCGAGATGGGCTTGCTGTTGATCAGGTCGTGCGGCATGAGCGGTTCTTGCTCGGCTTGACCCAATCGTTCTTTGACGGCTTTTTCAATCCGTGCCAAACCGGTGCGGTATTGGTTTTCTGCCAACTCACCCACGCAACGCACGCGGCGGTTGCCCAAGTGGTCGATGTCATCGACTTCGCCACGGCCATTGCGCAAGTCCACCAAGATTTTGACCACAGCCAAAATGTCTTCGTTGTTCAGCACCATCGGACCGGTGGATTCATCGCGGCCAACACGGGCATTGAACTTCATGCGACCCACGCGTGACAAATCGTAGGTGTCTGGGTTGTAGAACAAGCGCTGAAACAAAGCTTGCACAGCGTCTTCGGTGGGCGGTTCGCCGGGACGCATCATGCGGTAGATGGCCACACGTGCAGCAAACTCGTCTGCTGTTTCGTCAATGCGCAGGGTTTGCGAAATGTAAGCACCTTGGTCCAACTCGTTGGTGTAGATGCACTGCAATTCTTTGACGCCACTGGTGCGCAGTTTTTTCAGCAAAGCTTCGGTCAATTCGTCATTGGCTTTGGCGATGATTTCACCGGTTTCTTCTTCAACGATGTTGCGCGCAACCACGCGACCGATCAGGAAATCTTCGGGCACCGACACATGGGTGGTGGCCGTGGTTTCCATTTCGCGGGTGTGACGTGCTGTGATGCGCTTGTCTTTGGCAACAATCACATTGCCGTTTTTATCGGTGATGTCAAAACGAGCGACTTCACCGCGCAAACGCTCGGCCACGAATTCCATTTGCGCGCCACTGTCCATCAAGCGGAAGTTGTCGTTCACAAAGAAGTTGGCCAAGATGGATTCGGGCGTCAAGCCGATGGCTTTGAGCAAAATCGTGACGGGCATTTTGCGGCGACGGTCGACGCGGAAATACAAAATGTCTTTCGGATCAAACTCGTAATCCAGCCATGAACCACGGTAGGGGATGATGCGCGCGCTGAACAACAATTTGCCAGAGCTGTGTGTCTTGCCCTTGTCGTGCTCAAAGAACACGCCAGGTGAACGGTGCAACTGCGACACGATCACGCGCTCAGTGCCGTTGATGATGAACGAGCCTTTGTCGGTCATCAGGGGCACTTCGCCCATGTAGACCTCTTGCTCCTTGACCTCTTTCACCACCTTGGATTGCGGTGTGGAAGAGTCGCGGTCGTAAATGATGAGCTGTACGCGGGCGCGCACAGCGGAAGAGAAGGTGAGGCCTCGGGTTTGACATTCGCGCACGTCAAAAGCGGGCTTGGCCAAGTTGTACTCGAGGTACTTCATCTCGACAAAACCATTGTGTGAGACGATGGGGAAAGCAGCTTCAAAGGCGGCTTGCAAGCCCTCGGCGCTGCGTTTTTTGGGTGCCACGTCAGCTTGCAAAAACGCGGTGTACGCGTCTTTTTGCATTTGCAGCAGGTAAGGAATTTCCAGCACGCTGTCGGCTGCCGAAACTTTTGCGGATGCGCTTGCGTTCGGTAAATGTATAGGCCATGAGTTCTCCGGACTTGATTCACTCGGCGACTGGGGCCGTGCAGATGACCAACATCTGCACGTTGTGCTTGGCCCGCTGGCCACTACCAGCGTTGGCGGACGGTTGCGCATTGCACGCAACCCGAACCAAGGTTCTTCTGCAGTCAGCTCAGAAGACACTCAACAACAGGTCATTCACCTGCTGATGGGTGTGCTCTGAAAGAGCACAAAAGGCTGGCACCCTTTTTGAGAGCGGCCAGCCTTTGCAAACGCCGGGTTTACTTGAGTTCGACCTTGGCGCCAGCTTCTTCCAATTTCTTCTTGGCGGCTTCGGCATCGGCCTTGGGCGCGGCTTCTTTGACGGCTTTGGGTGCGCCATCGACCAAGTCTTTGGCTTCTTTCAAGCCCAAGCCGGTGATTTCGCGAACCGCTTTGATGACGCCCACTTTGTTGGCACCAGCCTCAAGCAACATCACGTTGAACTCGGTTTTCTCTTCAGCAGCAGCTGCGCCGCCGCCACCACCAGCGGCAGCAGGTGCAGCCATGGCTGCAGCGCTCACGCCAAATTTCTCTTCGATGGCTTTCACCAATTCGTTGAGTTCCATGACCGTCATGCTGTCGAGGGCGGTCAAAAATGCGTCTTTATCGAATGCCATGTTGTTTCCTTAACTTTTCAGGGCTGCCACGAGGGCAGCGAATTTTTTGAATGGGCTGTTGGCTATCAAGCCGCAGCCGCTTCGCCTTTTTTCGCCGCCAACGCGCCGAGCACCACTGCGGTACGCGACATGGGCGACATGAGCAATCCACACAATTGCGCCAGCAAGACTTCCTTGGAAGGGATGCTGGCCAATTCTTTGACGCCGTTGACATCCAGGGTTTTGCCTGCAAATGCACCGCCACGGATCACCAACTTGTCGTTGGTTTTGGCGAAATCGGCCACCACTTTCGCGGCAGCAACTGCATCAACAGAAAAACCATAGATCAGCGGGCCGGTCATCTGGTCTGCGACACCTTCAAATGGCGTGCCTGCGACAGCGCGGCGGGCCAAGGTGTTTTTCAACACACTCAGGGATACGCCATGGCTGCGCGCGTTGGCGCGAAACTTGATCATGTCAGCGACCGTGATGCCGCGGTATTCCGCCATCACCAGCGTCTGCGCTTGTGCGGCAAGTCCTGCCACTTCGGCAACGACTGCTTCTTTTTCACTGCGATTCAGACTCAAGGTCTACTCCTTCAAAATGTGTTGTCAGGTTACCCCTTCAACACGCCACTTTTGCAGCGACCTGACTGTCAAGAAATCCATTCTTTTCAGCGGGATCGCCATCTGCGTTGGCTGGTGAATTAAGTGCAACGAACTTGCACGCCAACGGTCTTGGATGGCTCAAGCAGAAACGGATTCCTGCTTGACCCACCGCTTCTGACGCCGCCTTGCAGCCACGCCAGAAATTGCCAAACGCTTTAAGCGTTCAGTGATTGGGTGTCCACACGCACGCCCACACCCATGGTGGACGACACGGCCAACTTGCGCAGGTAAACACCTTTGCTGGTGGCGGGCTTGGCTTTGTTCAAGGCATCGATCAGGGCAACCAAATTGCCTTGCAATTTGTCGCTGTCGAATGAACGACGACCGATGGTGCCGTGAACGATACCGGCTTTGTCAACGCGGAACTGCACTTGACCTGCTTTGGCGTTTTTCACAGCCGTAGCAACGTCTGGCGTGACCGTGCCGACTTTGGGGTTGGGCATCAGACCGCGCGGGCCCAAGATTTGACCCAAGGTGCCGACCACGCGCATCGCGTCAGGTGCGGCGATGACCACGTCAAAAGGCATGTCGCCAGCTTTCACGCGGGCAGCCAAATCGTCCATGCCGACCACGTCGGCACCGGCTGCCAAGGCTTCTTCAGCTTTG
>Ga0164292_10002365_pt1 | contig 15431 bp, 12 predicted proteins | sample GEODES117metaG_FD_111486 | JGI IMG/M metagenome (GOLD analysis project Ga0164292, IMG submission 111486) | Eutrophic lake water microbial communities from Lake Mendota, Wisconsin, USA - GEODES117 metaG | ecosystem: Environmental > Aquatic > Freshwater > Lake | place: USA: Lake Mendota... | reverse complement strand
GAATTTCACCGCCGTCTGGGGCGGTCAGGCCCAGACACATACGGATGGTGGTCGTTTTGCCGGCGCCGTTGGGGCCGATCACGCCCAGGCATTCGCCAGGCGCGATGTCGAAGGACAGGTCGTCAACCACTGTGGCATCGCCGAAGCGCTTGGTCAGGTGGCGGACCTCGAACAGGGGGTTCAAATCAGGCATGCGGGCGTCATTGTGGCCTAGCGCGGCAGGCGCCTGCCCGGCACTTAGAATTTCCCCCGTGCCACCTTTTGCCATTACCTTGCAGCACGTGCTGCCCAAGCGCCTCCTGACCCGCCTATTTGGTGCCTTCGCGGGTTGGCGCGGCGGGTCGGTAACGCGGGCTGCGATCGGACGCTTTGTCGCCCGCTACCGCGTCGACATGAGCGAGGCGGCTGACCCCCGTATCGAGGCTTATCCGACCTTCAACGAGTTCTTTACCCGGGCGCTACGGCCGGGGGCGCGTCCGCTGGCGCAGGTGCCCTTCATCTGCCCGGTCGACGGCGCCATCAGCCAGTTCGGGCCCATCGAGCAGGGGCAGATCTTCCAGGCCAAGGGCCATAGCTACAGCGCGCAGGCCCTGCTCGCTGGCGACGAGGCGCTGGCTCGGCGTTTTGACGGCGGGCTGTTCGCCACCTTGTATCTGTCGCCGCGCGACTACCACCGCATTCACATGCCCTGCGATGGGGCGCTTACCCGCATGATCTACGTGCCGGGCGATTTGTATTCGGTCAACCCGCTCACCGCCCGTCATGTGCCGGGTCTGTTCGCCCGCAACGAGCGGGTGGTCTGCCTGTTCGAGACGGCGCAGGGGCCCATGGTTCTGGTGCTGGTCGGCGCCACCATCGTGGGCAGCATGGCCACCGTGTGGCATGGGGTGGTCAACCCGCCCCGTACCGGGCATGTGCGCCAATGGCGCTACGAGCCGGGCAGCGTGGTGCTTCGCCAGGGGCAGGAAATGGGGCGGTTCCTGCTCGGATCCACCGTGGTGATGTTGTTCCCGAAGGACGTGGCGAGCTTTCACCCCGACTGGGCGCCGGCGCGCCCGGTGCGTCTGGGCGAGGCCATGGCCTCGAGTGCAACGCCGTCCCCGGACCTTGCGTCGCGCACTGACACGGACTGAACCCGCCCCCGCCCGATGCGGGTGCGCATCGCGCAGGCCGCCTTGATGCCTCAGGTCACGGGGCCTACTGAAACGCCACCTCGTCGAAGGCGCGCAGCTTGCGACTGTGCAGGCGCTGGCTGCCGCCTTCGCGCAGGATTTCCACTGCTCGCATGCCAATGCGCAGGTGCTGGTCAACTCGCGCGCGATAGAAGTGGTCGGCCATGCCAGGCAGCTTGATCTCTCCGTGCAGGGGCTTGTCGCTCACGCACAGCAAGGTGCCATAAGGGACCCGGAAGCGAAAACCGTTGGCGGCGATGGTGGCGCTTTCCATGTCCAGTGCCACCGCCCGGCTCTGGCTGAAGCGGCGTTGGGCGGTATTGCCCCCAAGCAGTTCCCAGTTGCGGTTGTCGGTGCTGGCCACGGTGCCGGTGCGCATGATGTGCTTGAGCGCTTCGCCCTGGCTGCCGCTCACGTCGGCCACCGCCCTTTCGAGCGCGAGCTGGATCTCGGACAGGGCCGGAATCGGTACCCAGGGTGGCAGGTCTTCGTCGAGCACATGGTCCTCGCGCACATAGGCGTGGGCCAGCACATAGTCGCCCAGTTGCTGGCTCTGACGCAGGCCGGCGCAGTGCCCCAGCATCAGCCAGGCATGCGGCCGCAGCACTGCCACATGGTCGGTGATGGTCTTAGCGTTGGCTGGGCCGACGCCGATGTTGATCATGGTGATGCCGCCGTGGCCGGGCCGCAGCAGGTGGTAGGCCGGCATTTGCGGCAGCCGGGGCGGCGCTACGCCCGGCAGGCCCGGGCCCTGCAACCGCTCGGACTCGGGCAGGCCCTGGCGGTGGGTCACCACATTGCCCGGCTCGACAAAGGCGACATAGGGGCTGCTCGGGTCGGCCATGGCCTGACGGCCCAAGCGGACGAACTCGTCGATGTAGAACTGGTAATTGGTGAACAGGACAAAGTTCTGGAACCAGTCCGGGGCAGTACCGGTGTAGTGCCGCAGCCGCTGCAGCGAGTAGTCGATGCGTGGCGCTGAAAAAAGAGACAGCGGCCGGGCCTCGCCCGGTCGCGGCTCGCGGGTGCCGTTGGCAATGCCGTCGTCCATCGCGGTCAGGTCCGGCAGGTCGAACAGGTCCCGCATCAGCGCACGCCGGTCGGCGCCGAGCTGGCCCTCGACGTGGTCGCCCTCCGCGAAGGAAAAGTGGACCGGAATCGGCTCATGGCTGGTGCCCACCTCCAACTGCACGCCGTGGTTCTGGCGCAGAAGCCTGAACTGCTCCAGCAGGTAGTTGCCGTACAGGTCGGGCCGCGTCAGTGTGGTTTCGTAACGGCCCGCGCTGGTGGCAAAGCCGTAGGACAGGCCCTGTCCCTCGGCTTGGCCTTGCATGGCCTGCGGCCGCAGGCTGCTGGCGACCTCGATGCGCACATAGGGGTAGCAGGCGCGCACCCGACTGGCCAGCGTCTCGCCGGCGGCAAAGCGCGCAACCGCCTCGCGCAGGTGGCTCACCTGCTGGTTGTAGATCTTGCGGACCTGGGCCAGCGCTTGCGCCGGGTCCTCGTGGTGGGTGGGGGCGATGAAGGCAGGTGTCGCGGTCATCGGCTGATTGTGCCCGGCAGTTTTTACAGGGGTGGCGCGGGCCAGATGCGCCCTGCCCTTCAGACTGCGCGGCAGAGAGCCGTCCGCTCCGTTTTGTCGGGCTGTGTCCTACGGACCATCACGCTCATGCCCGACGTTACAGAAAACGGCCCATCTGCCACAGTCCGACCGCCGTCCTTCAGGGCGGCGCCCTTGATTTCTCCTTGGCCCATAGAAAGAGGAGCGCTCGCCCATGCGATCTGACACCCCGGCAGACAACCCCTTCGCCCTCATGACCGACCCCGAAGGTGTTTGGCAGGAGATAGCCCGATCCGAGCAACTCAGCAAGCTAAGTCAGCGCCGCTGCCATCCGCTAGACCGGGCAGTGATCCGCAGCGCCAGCGCGGAACTGGCGGCCTTTGACGCCAAGATAGACCGCACGACGGTCTATTTGCCTCCTGAGGACGACAAGGCTGTGGGACTGGGCCGTCCTTGGCGGACGGCGATGAACTGAGCGCGGGCCGGCACAGACACCAGCACCCTGAGAGAGCCCGCACCTTGTGGTGCAGGGTGAGCGCCCATAAAGAAACCCGACACCTTGCGGTGCTGGGTCGGAGCTCATAAAAAACCGATACCTTCCGGCGCCGGGTCGGAGCTCATAAAAAAAACCCGACACCTTGCGGTGCCGGGTCGGAGCTCATAAAAAAACCCGACACCTTGCGGTGCCGGGTTTTGTGGCGACGCGAACCTGGGTCCGCGCTGTCGCTCAGGGCTTGCTGGCCGTCGGGAAAGGCCAGGCGGCCTGGGGGCTCAGCGTGGTCTGCGCGGCAGGAGCCGGGGCTGCAGCAGGGGCTGCAGCGGCAGGCTTCGCTTTCTTCGCAGCGGGCTTTTTCGCGGCTTTCTTCGCAGCGGGCTTTTTCGCAGCAGGCTTTTTGGCGGCCTTTTTCGCAGCGGCCTTTTTCGCAGGCTTTTTGGCAGCAGCCTTCTTCGCGGCGGGCTTCTTGGCAGCGGCTTTCTTCGCCGCCGGCTTCTTGGCAGCAGCCTTCTTCGCAGCGGGCTTCTTGGCAGCAGCCTTCTTCGCTGCCGGCTTCTTCGCGGCTACCTTCTTGGCGGCGGGCTTCTTAGCCGCAACCTTCTTGGCTGCCGGCTTCTTCGCGGCTACCTTCTTGGCCGCCGGCTTCTTGGCGGCGGGCTTCTTCGCAGCGACCTTCTTAGCGGCCGGCTTCTTGGTGGCGGCCTTCTTGGCCGCCGGTTTCTTTGCAGTTGCCATTTCTATCTCCTGTTCAAGTTGATCAACATCAACGGAAGAAACACTCTAAAAGCCCCCGGGGGCATCAGAGCGATTCATGCCGTTGGGCCAGAGCCCAGCGACATGAACACGGTAACCCGCGTGTCGCCGGCCTCTGACGGGCCAGTCGACGATGCGGGCAAATCTTCTAACTCAAACTCCAACGAGTCGCAGTTGCCATTCAATCCCAGGAAAGCGCGCCACCCGACTGGTACTCAATCACGCGGGTTTCGAAGAAATTGCGCTCTTTCTTCAGGTCAATCATTTCACTCATCCAGGGGAAGGGGTTTTCCTCGTTGGGGAAAAGCGCTTCCAGGCCGATCTGCGTAGCGCGACGGTTCGCGATGTAGCGCAGGTAGCCCTTGAACATCGAGGCATTCATGCCGAGCACGCCGCGGGGCATGGTGTCCTCGGCGTAGCGGTACTCGAGCTCGACGGCCTTCTGGAACAGGCCCTTGATCTCGGCCTTGAACTCGGCGGTCCACAGATGGGGGTTTTCGAGCTTGAGCTGGTTGATCAGGTCGATGCCGAAGTTGCAGTGCATCGACTCGTCACGCAGGATGTACTGGTACTGCTCGGCGGCACCGGTCATCTTGTTCTGGCGACCCAGCGCCAGGATCTGGGTAAAGCCGACGTAGAAGAACAGGCCTTCCATCAGGCAGGCGAAGACGATCAGGCTCTTGAGAAGCGTCTGGTCGTCCTCCGGCGTACCGGTGTGGAAGTTCGGATCCATGATCGCCGCGATGAAGGGGATCAGGAATTCGTCCTTGTCGCGGATGGACTGGACTTCGTTGTAGGCGTTGAAGATCTCGGATTCGTCCAGGCCCAGCGATTCGACGATGTACTGGTAGGCGTGGGTGTGAATCGCCTCTTCAAAGGCTTGGCGCAGCAAAAACTGGCGGCACTCGGGCGCGGTGATGTGGCGGTAGGTGCCCAGAACGATGTTGTTGGCGGCCAGCGAGTCGGCGGTCACGAAAAAGCCGAGATTGCGCTTGATGATGCGCCGCTCGTCATCGGTCAGGCCGTTGGGATCTTTCCACAGGGCGATGTCGCGGGTCATGTTGACCTCTTGCGGCATCCAGTGGTTGGCGCAGGTGGCGAGGTACTTTTCCCAGGCCCACTTGTACTTGAACGGCACCAGTTGGTTGACGTCGGTCTGGCCGTTGATGATGCGCTTGTCTGCGGCGTTGACGCGGCGCGCGCCTTGCGACGGGGTGGGGGCTGCGGCTGCCTTGGCGGAGACGCTGCTCATGGAGGGGACTGGAGCAGCGAGCGAGGGAGCAGGAGAGAAAGAGGGTGACGATTCCACCGAGCGGCCAAGATTGAGGCTGCTGGGGAGGGGCGCTGCGGAGAGCGCTTGCGATGCGGGTTTGACTTCTTCGTCCCAGGTCAACATACGTTTTCCAATGCGCGGATTATGAGAGCGGTATCGTGAAAAGCAAAGTGTCCGTTCACATCACCGCTCGATTTTGTTGTTCATATACATCGCCACTTTGTCGGAGAAGTTCGACAAGGTGGCGATCGCTGCGAGACGACACGCCTTGATCATCGGCGTGCCTGCCTCACTGGCAGGCTTCGCACGTCGGATCGTCGATCGCGCAGAACTTGATGTCGGTAGCGGGCGTCGCATCGATTTGCGATTGCGCCGCCGCAGCAGCGGCCTCCATTGCGCTCATACCACCACCCTGCGCCGCGCCCGAGGACACGGCGTTGAGGCGACCCGAGGTCACGGTGGACTTCTCGGTTTGGGTGGCGCTGATGGTGCGCAGGTAATAGGTAGTCTTGAGGCCGCGGGTCCAAGCCAGCTTGTAGGTGTCGTCGAGCTTTTTGCCGGACACACCCGCCATATAGATGTTGAGCGACTGGGCCTGGTCGATCCACTTCTGGCGGCGCGCAGCAGCCTCGACCAGCCACTGGGGCTCGACCTCGAAGGCGGTGGCGTACAGAGACTTCACTTCCTGCGGCACGCGGTCGATCGGGCGCAGCGAGCCGTCGAAGTGCTTGAGGTCCATGACCATCACATCGTCCCACAGGCCCAGGCGCTTGAGGTCACGCACCAGGTAGTGGTTGATGACGGTGAACTCGCCCGACAGGTTGGACTTGACCGAGAGGTTGCCGAAGCAGGGCTCGATGCAGGCGTCTACGCCGATGATGTTGGAGATGGTGGCGGTGGGGGCGATGGCAATGCAGTTGGAGTTACGCATGCCGTCGACGCTGATCTTCTTGCGCAGGGCGTCCCAGTCCAGGGTCGACGAGCGGTCGACCTCGACATAGCCGCCGCGGGCCTGGGCCAGCAGGTCGATGGTGTCGGGGGGCAGGATGCCCCGGTCCCATAGCGAACCCTTGAAGCTGGAGTAGCGGCCCCGCTCCTTGGACAGCTCGGTGGAGGCCCAGTAGGCGTAGTAGCACACGGCCTCCATGGACTTGTCGGCGAATTCCACGGCCTCTTGGGAGGCGTAGGGAATGCGCAGCTCATAGAGCGCGTCCTGGAAGGCCATGATGCCCATGCCGACCGGGCGGTGACGCAGGTTGGAGTCGCGCGCCTTCTTGACCGCGTAGTAGTTGATGTCGATCACGTTGTCCAGCATGCGCATGGCCACCGAAATGGTGCGCTTGAGCTTGTCGTGATCCATGCCGCCGTCTTTCAGGTGCTGGCGCAGATTGATCGAGCCCAGGTTGCAGACCGCGGTTTCGGTGTCGCTGGTGTTCAGGGTGATCTCGGTGCACAGGTTGGATGAGTGCACCACGCCAATGTGCTGCTGGGGCGAGCGCACGTTGCAGGCGTCCTTGAAGGTGATCCAAGGATGCCCGGTCTCGAACAGCATGGTGAGCATCTTGCGCCACATGTCGGCGGCCTGAACCGTCTTGAAGGGCTTGAGTTCGCCGCGCTTGGCTTTTTCTTCGTAGGCCACATAGGCCTTCTCAAAGTCAGTGCCGAACTTATCGTGCAGGTCGGGGCAGGTGGAGGGGGAAAACAGAGTCCACTCGCCCTTTTCCATCACCCGGCGCATGAACAGGTCCGGGATCCAGTTGGACGTGTTCATGTCGTGGGTGCGGCGACGGTCATCGCCGGTGTTCTTGCGCAGCTCGAGGAATTCCTCGATGTCCAGGTGCCAAGTTTCCAGGTAGGCGCAGACCGCACCCTTGCGCTTGCCACCCTGGTTGACGGCCACCGCGGTGTCATTGACCACCTTCAGGAAGGGGACCACGCCCTGGGACTCGCCGTTGGTGCCCTTGATGTGAGAGCCCAATGCGCGCACGCGGGTCCAGTCATTGCCCAGGCCGCCGGCGAACTTGGACAGCAGGGCGTTTTCTTTGATGGACTCGTAAATGCCGTCCAGATCGTCGGGGACGGTGGTCAGGTAGCACGAGGACAGCTGCGAGCGCAGGGTGCCGGCGTTGAACAGCGTCGGGGTAGAGGACATGAAGTCAAAGCTCGAGAGCACTTCATAGAACTCGATGGCACGCGCCTCACGGTCGATTTCGTTGAGCGCCAGGCCCATGGCCACGCGCATGAAGAAGGCCTGCGGCAGTTCGATGCGGGTCTTGCGCACATGCAGGAAGTAGCGGTCGTACAGGGTCTGCAGGCCCAGGTAGTCGAACTGCAGATCGCGCTCGGGCTTGAGCGCAGCGCCCAGACGTGCCAAGTTGTACTGCAGCATGTCGGGGTTGAGCAGCTCGTTGTCCACGCCCTTCTTGATGAAGGCCGGGAAGTAGTCGACATAGCTGGCGGCGGCCTCGGCCGGGGTGAGGTCGCGGCCCAGGATCTCCTTGAAGATCGTGTGCAGTAGCAGGCGCGCGGTGGCGTAGGTGTAGTCGGGGTCTTTTTCGATCAGCGTGCGCGCGGCCAGGATGGAAGCCTTGTAAACCTCGTCGATCGGCACGCCGTCGTACAGGTTGCGCAGGGTCTCGGCGACGATCGGGTCGGGCTTGACGTCGGCGCCCAGGCCGCGGCATGCGCTCTCAATCAGGCCCTGCAAGTGGGCCATATCCAGCGGGATGCGCTGGCCACCATCGATGACGTGCATGGTGGGAGCGGCAGGCTGGGCGGCCTCGCCCTGGGCGGCGCGCTCTTGTGCGCGGCGCTCGCGGTACAGCACATAAGCGCGTGCCACTTCGTGGTGACTGCCGCGCATCAGGCCGAGTTCGACCTGGTCCTGCACGTCTTCGATGTGGAAGGTGCCGCCGCCCGGACGCGAACGCATCAGGGCGCGCATCACGGACTGGGTGAGGCCGTCTACCGTCTCGCGCACGCTGGCCGAGGCTGCGCCTTGGGTGCCGTGCACCGCGAGGAAGGCCTTCATCAGGGCGATGGCGATCTTGTCAGGGGCGAAGGGAACGACGGCGCCGTTGCGGCGAATGATCTGGTAGTTGGCCAGGGCTTGGCCGGTGCTGCCAGCGTTGGCGCTCGGACCCATCATCGGGGCGACGCCGGCAAAGGCGGGGGAAGAAACGCTCTGGGCTGTCTGCATGGGTCCTCTTTTTCAGTCTTCAGGCTGGTTTTGTGTCCGCTTTGCCCGGGCGCCTGCGTGAGGCGGGGGGACAAAAAGGCATTTTCCACTTGGTCTGCGCAAGCACTATATCTGGGGTGCGGGTCGCTGACAAGGCACTAGATGTAGTGTTCACGCCCTTGACACCCCCGATTGGACAGTCCCTAAAACACGGGCAAGTTCAAGCCCGAATCCGCGCTTGAAACCAAAGTTCAGCTGTCTGCCTACAGCGAACCGCGGGGCAGGCTCAAAACCTCGGGAAAACACAGCGACGGCCAGCCCAGTTGCCGTTGTAAATGCGCCCAGTCGAAGCCAGGACCAGGGTCCGCTTTGCGTCCTGCCGCCACATGCTCGTGGCCCGCAATGTGGGCGATGGGGTAGTGCTGGGCGAGGGCTGCCACCAACGCGGCCAGGCACTCATATTGGGCCGGCTCGAAAGAATCACCTTCGAGCCCTTCGAGCTCGATGCCGACCGAATCGTCATTGCAGTTGGCGCGGCCGCGCCAGTGCGAGGCGCCCGCATGCCAGGCGCGCTGGTCGCCGCTCACGAACTGCCACAACTCGCCGCCCCGGCGTATATAAAAATGCGCCGAGACCTCCATGCCGCGGATCTGCCCAAAGTAGGGATGGGCGTTCCAATCCAGGGTGTTGGTGAAGAGGCGCTGCACCTCGTCGCCGCCAAACTGGCCCGGCGGCAGGCTGATGGAATGCACCACCACCAGGTCGACGCAGGCGCCTGTGGGACGTGGGCCGAAGTTGGGCGAATCAAGCCGGCGGGCGAACCGGTACCAGCCTCGGTCCCAGAGTGCAGCGGCAGCCGGCTCGCGCATCGCTGGGTCCGAGCGCCTCAGGCGCTGCCTGGCTCGCGGTGCTGGGCGCAGCAAAACGTGCCGCCGCGCCCGTCGGTGAGGGACTCATTGCGTGGCAGGTGCAACCCGCATCGGTCGCAGCAGACCATCTCCTGTGGCGCGGCCCCAGTCTCGGATCTGCGCTCGGGGCCGGGGCTGCGGGCGCTGTTACCCGGACGATTCCCCCGCTGTTTGCGCCAGGCGAAATACAGGTAGGCCAGCAGGGCCAGGACGATCAGGTACTTCACGCCATGCCCCGGTTGAGCACCACCTCGAGGACAAAGCGTGAGCCTACGTAGGCCAAGAGCAGGAGCAGGGACCCCACATAAAGCATGCGCACCGCCCGGCGACCGCGCCAGCCGAAGCGGGCCCGGCCGATGAGGAGGGTGGCAAAGGCCAGCCAGGCCAGCACCGAGAAGGAGGTTTTGTGGTCCCAGCGCCAGCCCGGTCCGCCAGCGGCCTCCCCGAACACCACGCCTGCCAGCAGGGTGGCCGACAGCAGCACGAAGCCGCCGGTGGCAAAGCGGAAGGTGAGGCGCTCCAGGGTGAGCAGGGGTAGGCCCGGCTGCGGCTCGGCTGCCTGGCGAATCTGGCGCTCGGCCCGCATCATCAACCAAGCATGTACCACTGCGGCGGCAAACAGCCCGTAAGAAGAGATCCCCAGCGCCCAGTGCAGGGGCAGCATCGGCGAGGCCGAGGCGTGTAGCTGCGCGCCCGGGAACAACAGCGCGAGCAACACCGTGGCCGTACCCAAGCCAGCCACTGCCCAGCGCGCTTGCAACTGGGGGAACATTTGCTGCTCGATCGCGTACACGGTCAGCACCAGCCAGGCGGTCACGGACAGGGCGGGCCCGAAGCCGAAGCGCGGCCCGTCGCCGAGGAGCGAACCCGCCAGAACCGCGAGGTGCAGCACCCAGGCCAGCACCAGCGCACCGCGCGTCGCTCTGCTGGACAGGCGCTGCGCCAGTGCAGCCGGTACCGCATAGGCGGCGGCTGTTGCCAGCGTGAGCAGCAGGATGGCCAGGGACGCCGAGGCCCCCGTGATCGGTAGAATCATGACCACAGTTTAGTCGTTCGCCTGTCCGGTCCGGCCGGCACCCCTGGCAGCGGCTCCCCACCCCCCTCCCATCCCCCCATGGCCTCCGCACTCACTGACAAACTCTCGCGCTTGGTCAAGGAAATGCGTGGCCAGGCCCGCATCACCGAAAGCAATGTCCAAGACATGCTCCGCGAGGTGCGCATGGCCCTGCTCGAGGCCGACGTCGCCCTGCCGGTGGTGCGCGACTTCGTCGCCCGGGTCAAGGAAAAGGCCCTCGGCCAGGAAGTGGCGGGCTCGCTCAACCCGGGGCAGGCGCTGGTGGGCATTGTTCACCGCGAATTGGTGGCCACCATGGGCGAGGGCGTCGCCGACCTCAACCTGGCCACCCAGCCGCCCGCCGTCATCCTGATGGCCGGCCTCCAGGGCGCGGGCAAAACGACCACCACCGCCAAGCTGGCCAAGCACCTGATTGAAAAGCGCAAGAAGAAGGTGCTCACCGTTTCGGGCGACGTGTACCGCCCGGCCGCCATCGAGCAGCTCAAGACGGTGACCGCCCAGGCCGGCGCCGAGTGGTTCCCCAGCAGCCCTGACCAGAAGCCGGTCGACATTGCCCGCGCCGCGCTGGACCATGCCCGCCGCGGCTACTTCGACGTGTTGCTGGTCGACACCGCCGGTCGCCTGGCGATCGACGAGGCGCTGATGCAGGAAATCCGTGCCCTGCACGCCGAGCTCAAGCCCGTGGAGACGCTTTTTGTCGTTGACGCGATGCAGGGCCAGGACGCAGTCAACACGGCCAAGGCCTTCAGTGAGGCACTGCCGCTCACCGGCATCGTCCTCACCAAGCTCGACGGCGACTCGCGCGGCGGCGCCGCCCTGTCGGTGCGGCAGATCACCGGCGCGCCCATCAAGTTTGCCGGCGTGTCTGAAAAGATCGACGGCCTGGAAGTCTTCGACGCCGAGCGCCACGCCGGCCGTGTCTTGGGCATGGGCGACATCGTCGCCCTGGTCGAACAGGTGCAGGCTGGCGTGGACATGGAGTCCGCGCAGCGGCTGGCCGCCAAGGTCAAAAGCGGCGAGGGCTTTGACCTCAACGACTTTCTCGACCAATTGCGCCAGATGAAGAAAATGGGTGGGCTGTCGCAGCTGATGGACAAGCTGCCCGCGCAGATGCAGGCCAAGGCCGGCCAGGTCGACATGGACAAGGCCGAGCGCGACATCCGACGCAAGGAGGGCATCATCTGCAGCATGACGCCGCTCGAGCGCCGCAAGCCTGACCTCATCAAGGCGACCCGCAAGCGCCGCATTGCTGCCGGCGCCGGGGTGCATGTTCAGGAAGTGAACCGCCTGCTCAATGAGTTTGACCAGATGCAGGGCATGATGAAAAAGATGAAGGGCGGCGGCCTCATGAAAATGATGAAGCGCATGGGCGGCATGAAGGGCATGAAAGGCATGCCGGGAATGCCCGGGATGTGAGGCTCAGGGCCCATCCGAGAAAAAAGGCGCTCCGAGGAGCGCCTTTTTATTGCGGTGATTTCTATTGCCTCACTCGCGCGTGAGCACCTCGGCCCGCAGCGAATGCGGGTAGGCCTGGGTAATGGTCACATCGATCATCTGCCCCTTGAGCCGCTGGGGGCCGGCGAAGTTGACGATGCGGTTGCACTCGGTTCGGCCCATGAGCTCGTTGGCGTCTTTGCGGGAAGGCCCTTCCACCAGAATGCGTTGCACCGTGCCGACCCGGCTGTCGCTGATACGGCGCACGTTCTCCTCGAGCTTGGCCTGCAACTGCTGCAGGCGCTTGAGCTTGAGGGTCTGCGGTGTGTCGTCGTGCAGGTTGGCCGCCGGCGTGCCGGGCCGCGGGCTGAAGACAAAGCTGAAGCTGGCGTCGTAACCCACGTCCTCGATCAGCTTCATCATCTTCTGGAAGTCGTCCTCGGTCTCGCCGGGGAACCCGACGATGAAGTCCGACGAGAGGGAAATCTGGGGCCGCACCGCCCGCAGCTTGCGGATGGTCGACTTGTATTCCATCGCGGTGTAGCCGCGCTTCATCGCCATCAGGATGCGGTCGCTGCCATGCTGCACCGGCAGGTGCAGGTGGCTCACCAGCTGCGGCACCTTGGCATACACGTCGATCAGGCGCTGGGTGAATTCATTGGGGTGGCTGGTGGTGTAGCGAATGCGCTCGATGCCGGGGATCTCGGCCACATATTCAATCAGCAGCGCAAAGTCGGCGATCTCGGCGGTGTCGCCCATCTTGCCGCGGTAGGCATTCACGTTCTGCCCCAGCAGGGTCACTTCCTTCACGCCCTGTTCGGCGAGCCCTGCCACCTCGGTGAGCACGTCCTCGAAGGGGCGCGAGACTTCCTCGCCGCGGGTGTAGGGCACCACGCAGTAGCTGCAATACTTGGAGCAGCCTTCCATGATGCTCACGAAGGCGCTGGCGCCCTCGACCCTGGCGGGAGGCAGGTGGTCGAACTTCTCGATCTCGGGAAAGCTGATGTCCACCTGGGCCTGCTTTTCGCGCCGACGGGCCTCGAGCAACTCGGGCAGGCGGTGCAGGGTCTGCGGGCCAAAGACCACATCCACATACGGCGCGCGCTCGACGATGGCCGCGCCCTCCTGGCTGGCGACACAGCCGCCCACGCCGATGATCACGCCCTTGGCCTTGAGGTGCTTGACCCGGCCCAGGTCGGAAAAGACCTTCTCCTGCGCTTTCTCGCGCACCGAGCAGGTGTTGAAGAGGATGAGGTCGGCCTGTTCGGGGTCGTCGGTCTTTTCGTAGCCCTCAGCGGCCTTCATGACGTCGGCCATCTTGTCCGAGTCGTAGTCGTTCATCTGGCAGCCGAAGGTCTTGATGAAGATCTTGGGCGTGCGGCCCTCTTCGGGAGGGCGTTCAGCGGGCGCGCGGTGGGCCGCTGCTGTGGGGGCCGGAGCCGCAGGGGGGGCGGCGGGCGCGGTGGTGTTGCTTGCGTTCATGACTTTCCAGCGGTTCGTGGTGTGGATCCAGAGGCTGTACGGGGGAGGGCGGGAGTTTACCTGCCGCGCTGCGCCACTTCGGACGGCACCACTTGAAGCGGCAGCTGGCCTAGAATTTTGACGACCGGCCCGACGGGATAAAAACCGATCGCGCCTCCTACTTGCCCTCGCGCCAATCCCTCCTACTCAGCCGCCACTTCCGGGGCCTTGTCTCTGGCGCTCTGGGCATCTGCGCGGTGATGGTCGTCGGCACGCTGGGTTACCACGCCATTGGCAGCCCGCAGGCGAGCTGGATCGACAGCTTCTACATGACCTTCATCACCGTGGCCACGATTGGCTACAGCGAGGTGGTGGACCTCTCCGCCCAACCCTATGGGCGATTGTTCACGGTGGCGATTTCGGTGGTGGGCATCGCCACCATGAGCTACCTGTTTTCCACCTTCCTGGCGTTGCTGATCGAGTCCGACCTGAACGCCAACCTGAGGAGACGTCGCATGGATCGGCATATTGCAGCCCTGTCGGGGCACTACATCGTCTGCGGCATCGGCCGCGTGGGCGGCAACGTCGCCGAGGAGTTGCTGGCCACCCGACGGCCCTTGGTGGTGATCGAGAAGAGCCAGGGGGCGCTGGATGCCTGGCTGGAGCGCCACCCCGGCTGCCTCTACCTGCACGCCGACGCTGCAGATGATGAGGCCCTTCGCCGCGCCGGCCTCTCGCGCGCCGCCGGAGTTTTTGCAGTGACTGCCGATGACAGCCACAACCTGATGGTGGCGCTCTCGGTCAAGTTGCTCGCCCCTCAGGTGCGGGTGGTGGTGCGCCTGCACGACATCCGCAATGCCGACAAGGCCCGGCGTGCCGGTGCCGACGAGGTGGTCTCGCCCGACTTCACCGGCGGCATGCGGATCGCGTCGGCCATGGTGCGCCCGCATGTCGTCAACTTCATGGACCAGATGCTGCGCACCGAGGAAGGCACCCGTATCGAGGAGGTGCTGGTGCCTGAGGGCTTGCCCGTGCAGGCCCTGGGCCTGCTCTTGCCCCGGTCCCCGCGCTATATGCTGCTGGCTCTTCACGAGCAGGGCCGCTGGCACTTCAACCCGAGTGAAGATCAGCCGGTACGCCCCGGCGCCAGCCTGGTGCTCATGACGGGTGCCGAGGGCAGGCTAGAGGTCGAGCGCTTGTTGCTTGCCTGAGCGCTTGGCGGCTTAGGCCCGCACCCAGCCTGCCTGAAGCCAGTGCCAGTACCCGGGCGCCAGCTGCCAGGGCAGCAAGCGGCTTTCGATCGTGGCGGGCAGCACCGCGCGGGTGAGGTGGTCGCGCCATTGGCCAGTGCCGCCTACTGCATCGAGCAGAAAGTCATCTGGCCAGGCCTGCCCTGGCCTGAGCGCCAGCGGTACGGGCTCCCTCGCGATGTCCAGCAGCCTTCCGGGACCGGAGACCGCGTCATGCACGCTGCCCCAGTCGCGCCCTGCCAGACGGCGGCCGACCTCCGATAGCGTGGCCTCGGCGCGGGCCGCGTCCCGGCAGGTGAGGGTGTACTGCCCCAGGACGTTGTCGAACAACACCAGCGCCTGCGGCCGCAGGGCGAGGAATTCTTCCAGGCGAGACAGCGCCTCTGCATTGTGGAAGCGCACCTCAATGCGGTGGCGGGCGATGACACCCCGGTGATTGAGCTTGAACAAGGGGCCGGAAGCCGACTCGAAGTCGACCGCGTCGATGCGGCGAAAGCGGGCCAGGAAGGCGTCGTCCATCATCCAGCCGGCGCTGGCGCCGAAAAGGAGCAGGTCTTCATGGCCCTCAGGCGCCTGCGCCAGCCAGTCGGCGATGGCCGCGCGTGTGCGCGTCCAGCGTGACTTCGAGCGCCAGGCGCGCAGGTGCCAGTGCAGGTCCAGCCGGGCCACTGCCAGCCGCCGGCCTTAGAACGGCGGCTTGATGACCCGGGCGCAGGTCCCGCGAATGAGCGGGACGACCTTGCCGCCCTCAATGGTGAGGGACTGTTCGAACTGGCCGGTGCTGCGGTCGATCGAGAAGGCCTCCTGGCTGATGGAGGTGCCAAAGCGCTGGAACATCGCCGGGCGAGTCACCACGAACTTGTTGCCCTG
>Ga0164292_10002364_pt1 | contig 15433 bp, 14 predicted proteins | sample GEODES117metaG_FD_111486 | JGI IMG/M metagenome (GOLD analysis project Ga0164292, IMG submission 111486) | Eutrophic lake water microbial communities from Lake Mendota, Wisconsin, USA - GEODES117 metaG | ecosystem: Environmental > Aquatic > Freshwater > Lake | place: USA: Lake Mendota... | reverse complement strand
CAACGACAGAAGTGCGATTGCAATTCCACCAAGCGTGGTCATCCGACCTCGGCTGTTCACTGCCGCCATATGACCATCCTGCTACGCCCCAAACGCCAATTGGCGTCAGGCGATAGAGGCACTCCGTTTCAAGGTGCGTGGTGGTGCGAGCTTCATAGCCCAACGAACCAAGGCGAGACCCACAGGAGATAACAAGAGGTTCACGCTTCCTACGACAAAACAGACCTTGATGACTCTGGCATCCATCCAGCCTTCAACCCCCACCACATTCAAGAGCAAGGGGAATGCAACTTCGCCAACAATGCTTGCAATTGCAACTGCTAGACACTTTGCCCACCACGGTGGCGCCATGAAAAAAGTCCCAGACAATCCTGCAGTTGCTGCCACGATGGCAAGCACCATTGACGCAACACCAAATGGTGTAGTTAGAACGAGGTCATACATAAAACCAATTACAAAGCCAGCAATCACCCCGCGTTCGACGCCCATCTGCGCACCGCAACAAGCAGCCAGTAGAACCATGACCTGACCATGCACTCCGGCAAATGAAGTATCAGCAAAGACCGTGGTCTGTAATGCAAGAACAGTGAGCGCAAGAAGCGACAACCTCGCGTACGGCCGCGTGAACACCCGGACAACATAAACAAGAAAGTCACTCACTTGTTTGGGATCTCCGTTGACGGCTGGTACAGAAGAATCCGCAAAAAGTTCAAGTTTGTAACTTCGGCAGTTAACCGCACATGAAGGATTGGTCCAAGTGTTCCACCCCGCTCCTCAATTCGGGACACCGTACCGACCACGATGCCTGGCGGCGCGATGGAGAACGCACCACCAGCAGTCATTACGCGCGAACCAACTTGTATCTGACCAAAACGAGTGGAGTCCTCAATGAATCGGATTACGGGTTCATTGCCCGGGCCACGCCCTTCCAATGCCCCACTCTCTCGCCATTGAATACCGTCAATCTGTGACGGAATAGTTACGAGCGTTGTTTGCCCGGGAAGCGTTGTGGTCGTGTACGCGGTTTCATTCGGAGTAAAGCCTGGAATTGAAGGAGTGGTCACGACTGGTTGAGTTGTGGTGGTGGTTGAATCAGTGGTGTCGCCGTTGTCGTTGTATGGCGCCACGATTTTCACAGCAATCGTGTACGAGGGGTCGGTGATCAACATCACCAGCGATCGGTTTTCGGACACCTCTGTGATTTTGCCCACAAGACCGGCGGCGTTGAGTACGGCCATGCCAACCTTCAGACCGCTGCTACTGCCCTTGTTGATTTCAATTGTCTGGGTGTAGTTCAGGGATGACTCTCCCACCACTTGCGCCGACACAGAGTCGATACCAGCAAGGTTTGGCAAACCATTCAGTGCAAGAAGCTCCTGCCCCTCGCGGATGCTCGCCTCGGCAGCGATCTGGGCGCCCTGTTGTTTGGCAATCAAGTCGCGCAGACGACGATTCTCATCGCGTACCTCTGCATAATCGGTGATGCCATGCCATGCATTAACAAATGGTTTCGTGATCGTGCGGGCTCCGCTCTCAACGGGCGTGAACAACTTGTCGAAAACTGACCGAGTTTTGTCAATAATCGGTGAATCGCGCACATCCAACGTGATCAGCACGATCGACGTCAGCGTCAAAAGTGCGATTACGCGAAGGCGACTGAACCAAAATCTCGGCATCTAGCGAATCGGTCCTCAGTCGAATCCAGGCTGACTAAACAGACCCTTCATTGCCTCAATATTTTCCAGAGCACGACCCGTGCCAATCACAACAGAAAGCAAGGGCTCAGGTGCAAGGTACACGGGCATTCCTGTTTCGGTTTGCATGCGTCGATCAAGTCCAGCAAGCAACGCTCCACCGCCAGAGAGAATTATCCCGCGCTCCATGATGTCGGCCGCTAACTCAGGTGGCGTGCGGTCCAGTGCTTGTTTCACAGCATCAATGATGGCACTGACAGGCTCGGCTAAAGCTTCACGAACATCTTCGGTAGCAATCTCAACGGATTTAGGCAAACCAGTTATTAGATCCTTGCCACCAACTTCGAAAATCATCTCTTGATCAAGCGGCCATGCGGATCCCATTGCAATCTTCACTTCTTCTGCAGTGCGGTCACCGATTGCAAGCGAGTGCTCACGACGCACCCAATCAACGATTGCGGCATCCAACTCGTCGCCCCCAACACGGACCGAGAGTGATGAAACGATTCCACCAAGCGAGATCACTGCCACCTCCGTGGTCCCGCCACCGATGTCCACGATCATGTTTCCGCTTGGTTCATGCACCGGCATGTCTGCACCGATGGCAGCGGCCATGGGCTCTTCAATCAAGTAGACCGGTCGTCGCGCGCCGGCGTATTCGGCAGCGTCCTGCACTGCGCGCTGCTCGACACCAGTGATACCACTTGGCACACAAACCAATACGCGTGGTTTGCTCCAACGTGAGACATCAATTTTCTGAATAAAAAAGCGCAGCATTTTCTCGCAAACGTCAAAGTCTGCAATCACACCGTCTTTCAAAGGGCGCACCACCTGAATGTTGGATGGCTCACGGCCAATCATTCGCTTGGCTTCCATCCCTACTGCGACGGGGCGACCATCATTGCGGTCAATCGCCACTACCGAGGGCTCATCCAAGACGATTCCCTGGCCACGCACATAGATGAGGGTGTTCGCGGTGCCGAGATCGACAGCGATATCCCTTCCTATAGCGAGAGGGTTGTTGCGAAACATGCAGAAGCCTTCCGAGCGGATACGCGACAAGGGCGCGTTGACAAGGATTTAAGCCTACAGGTTGGGGAAAAAGATGCCGATCTCTCGAGCTGCGCTCTCGGCTGAATCACTGCCATGCACGAGATTCTCCGTAAATATGGTGCCAAAATCTCCACGGATCGTGCCCGGCGCTGCCGCGCGTGGATTGGTTGCACCCATCATCGTGCGAACGATCTCCCAGGTGTCCTCTGGGCCTTCAAGCACCAATGCCACAACTGGATTACGTGACATGAAAGCAACTAGGTCGGCGTAGAAGCCCTTGCCAACATGCTCTTCATAGTGGCGTTCGAGAATGTCGTTGCTGAGTTTGCGTAACTCCATGGCAACGATCTTCAGACCTTTGGTTTCAAAACGTGAAAGTAGTTGGCCAACGAGTTGGCGTTCGACAGCATCTGGCTTAAGTAATACGAGGGTGCGGTTTGACATGCCTTAAAGGCTAGTTGCCATCAATGCAAGAGCCCCAACTACGGCAATATGCGACGCAAGTACTCGCGCGCTTCCCCTATTACATAAAGCGAACCAGTGATCAGCACCGCATCATCAGACGTGGCGTTGTTTAATGCCACCTCGCAGCCACGCGCAACGGATGTAACCGCTACAACATCATCACAGCCAAGTGCTTTGGCATGTGCCGCGAGCTCCTCAGCTGCGACACCTCTTGGTGACGGCGCAGTCACGCAAACTACTGAGTCAAATTCATCTGCCCGTAGCGCAGATAGCAACGCGGTCATGTCTCTTCCGACCAAACAACCGACCAAAAGTATGCGTCGGCCAACAGGGTCAAAGTCATCAAAGAAAACTTCTGCACAAATATCAGCTCCAGCCGGATTGTGTGCGCCATCGATTATCACCAGAGGTTGGTGGCCGAGCACTTCGAAGCGTCCCGGCATCTGCACCGACGAGAGCCCTTCTACAAGCACGTCAATGTTTATTGGCGCAGCGAAAAATTCTTCTACCGCTGCAATTGCGATTGATGCATTCAAGCCTTGATGCCTGCCATGCAGCGGCACAAACAGCTCGCGGTAATCGGCACGTGAAGTTTTCACATCAATCATCCGGCCACCAAGTGCTAAGTGATTGTCAACACAATCAAAGTGTTCACCGCGTATCACGAGTTCTTTGGCTCCGGCGGCCATGAACTCATTGAGGGTTTCCGAGTCATTCTCACCGAGCACCATGGGTGCATCGGGTTTGGCGATACCTGACTTTTCGCGTGCAATGTGCACACGCGTCGGGCCCGCATAGTCGGTGTGATCAAGAGCAACATTCGTGACGACCGTGACGGCTGACTGCACAACATTGGTTGCATCCCAACGACCAAGCATTCCAACTTCGATTACGGCCACGTCAATTCCTGCGTCTGCAAACCAAGAAAAACCAGCTGCTGTAAGGATGTCGAAATAACTGGGGCTTACGCCGCCGAGAGTCTCCAAATCGGCGACCTCCCCCATCACACGACCAAATTCTTCATCAGAGATGGGTTCACAATCTCGGGTTATGCGTTCATTCACGCGGTGTAGATGAGGGCTGCTGTAGGTGCCAACTGTAAGACCATGAGCCATCAGAATCCGGGTGATTATCTGAGCTGTTGATCCCTTGCCGTTGGTTCCCGTGATGTGAATCACCGGATATGCGAGATGTGGGTTGCCCATGATGTCCATGAGCTTTGCAATGCCTTCAACAGACGGCGTATCAACCTTGCCAGTGCGTTCGTAATTGGCATTGGCGTCTAGGTACCGCAGCGCGGCGTCGTAATCCACGACTCCTCCAGGTCAGGAAGCGGCGCGGCGCGGTCGCGTAATGCGAGCAGCCGCACGCGGCATCACCGTGGCGCTGATCTTGGCGTCAGCATCGACATCCATAACAACCTTGCCGACATCATCACGGCCCGGAATGTCGTACATGGTGGCCAGCAGGGACTCTTCAAGAATTGCCCGCAATCCGCGTGCACCAGTTGCACGCTTCAGTGCCTGATCAGCAATTGCATCAAGAGCGGCCGGCGTGAATGTGAGTTCCACGTCTTCGAACTCAAAGAACTTTGCATACTGCTTGATGAGAGCGTTCTTTGGCTCGGTGAGGATCTGAATCAAAGTTGGACGATCGAGACTATGGACTGCGCCAACCATAGGTAGACGCCCAACGAACTCAGGAATCATGCCGAACTTGAGCAAATCTTCAGGAAGCACTTGCGCGAACAAGGCGCCAGGATCCTTCTCGGCTTGGGACTTCACAGTGGCATGGAAGCCAACACCCTTGTGCCCGATGCGCTGTTCGATGATGTCCTCAAGCCCAGCGAATGCACCACCACAAATAAAGAGAATGTTCGTGGTGTCGATTTGAATGAACTCTTGGTGCGGATGCTTGCGACCGCCCTGAGGAGGAACCGATGCAACCGTGCCTTCAAGGATCTTCAGCAACGCTTGTTGCACTCCTTCACCGGACACATCGCGGGTAATTGATGGGTTGTCGCTCTTACGCGCAACCTTGTCGATTTCGTCAATGTAGATGATTCCGGTCTCGGCTTTTTTGACATCAAAGTCAGCAGCTTGAATGAGTTTGAGCAGAATGTTTTCAACGTCTTCACCGACATATCCAGCCTCGGTCAATGCGGTGGCGTCGGCAATCGCAAACGGAACGTTCAACAGGCGAGCAAGGGTCTGCGCTAGATGGGTCTTGCCACAGCCGGTTGGCCCAAGCAAAAGGATGTTGCTTTTTGCGAGTTCGACCTCGTCGCGGCGGGCGGTGCCGAGTTCTTGTTGATATTGAATACGGCGGTAGTGGTTGTAAACCGCCACCGACATCACGCGCTTGGCTTGATCTTGACCGATCACGTATTCATCCAAGAATGAACGAATCTCTCGAGGAGTGGGCAACTCTTCAAGGCGCGCTTCGGTGCTCTGACCCTGCTCTTCCTCGATGATCTCGGTGCAAAGGTCGATGCATTCATCGCAGATGTACACGCCGGGACCGGCAATGAGCTTTTTCACCTGCTTCTGTGACTTGCCACAGAAGGAACACTTCAGGAGTTCACCAGTGTCGCCGAACTTCGCCATGTTGGTGACCTCCCAGATTGCGGAATTAGCGAATCGGGCCTGACTTGTCGGCCAGGTGACGCGCAGTGATTACTTCATCAATAATCCCATACTCGACAGCCTCGTTCGCTTCAATTACGAAGTCGCGGTCGGTGTCCTGGTGGATGCGCTCAATTGGCTGGCCTGTATGAATAGCAAGGATTTCCTCAAGGAGGTCACGCATCCTCAGAATCTCTTTGGCGGCGATCTCGAGGTCCGTGACTTGTCCGTAGCCCACTTGGCCGTAGGGCTGGTGCAGCATCACGCGGGCGTGAGGCAATGCGAGGCGCTTGCCCTTGGTGCCAGCGGCAAGCAAAACCGCAGCAGCTGAAGCGGCTTGGCCGAGGCAAATTGTGGCGATGTCGTTCTTGATGAACTGCATGGTGTCGTAGATCGCGAATAATGCAGTGATATCGCCACCGGGGCTGTTGATGTAGATGTTGATGTCCTTGTCAGGGTTTTCACTCTCAAGGTGAATTAACTGCGCACAGATGAGGTTGGCGATCGTGTCGTCAATTGGTGTGCCAAGGAAAATGATGTTCTCTTTGAGCAAACGGCTGTAGAGGTCGTACACACGCTCACCACGACTGGTCTGCTCGGTGACATTTGGAATGTAGTAATTCTGGAAGTTCATGTGTCCCTCTGATCAGTGATCGTGGTCGTGGTCGTGATCGTGATCATGACTGTGATCATGCCCAAGAACATTGTCGTTTTCCAACCTATTGCCATTTTCATCAACCATCTCAACGTTGTGAAGTAGCCAATCAAGGGCTTTGGTCTTGCCGATCTCAACTACGAGTTCATCAACTGCATCGTTCTTTTCGTAGACCGCCCGAACCTTTTCAGCATTTTCACCGACTTGCATGGCAATGCGGTCGTACTCGCCTTTTAGATCGACTTCATCTACTTCAATGGCTTCAGCACGCACTACTGCACGTAATGCGAGGTCCACCTTCACCGCACGCTCAGATTGAGTACGAATGTTTTCAATGAAGTCATCGGTTGTCTGGCCGGTGACACTCAACCACTGGTCAATTGCGATGCCCTGTGCTTGAAACTGACGAAGTGTGTTTTGCAGGCGTTGCTGCATGTCGGAATCGACCATCGACTTTGGGGCGTCGATATCCACGAGACCTGCAAGCGCTTCTGCAACCTTGTCAACAACAGTGCTACGCACTTGCCCAACCTTCATGTCGGTCAAGCGCTCACGAATGCTCGCCTTGTAAGCATCAACGGTGTCGAGGTCACCTTCGCCAACATTCTCACTCACCCATTCATCGGTGAGATCAGGAATAACGAGTTCTTGCACACGGTGAATCTTCACCACAAAATCAGCGGGCTCCTCGGTGCCACTCGGGGTGCCAACAAATTTGAGTTCATCGCCAGCTTTTGCGCCGACGAGTTGGTCGTCAAAGTTCGGCGATACCCAACCCCTACCCACTTCGTAGGTCCAGTCATCGGTGTTCAGGCCAGGAACAGGCTCACCATCGCGGGTGCCGGCGATGTCAACGACAACAAAATCACCATGTGCTGCTGCTCGCTCCACGTCACTAAGTGAGCCGTGGCGGCGCATTTCATTTTTGATAGTTGTTTCAAGTTCTTCATCGGTTGGCTCAAGCGAGGTGAGTTCAACCTTTAAACCCTTGTAGCCCCCGACTTGAATTTCAGGGCGAATTTCACACTCGGCATCAAAAGCAACCGGGCCCTCTTCTTCGCCGGCAGTGATTTTGATGTCGGGTGGAGCAATCAGATCGACTGAGTGTTCCTTAACCGCCTTGGCAAGGAACTGCGGGATGCCATCTTGCAGTGCCTGAGCACGGGCCACGGCTAAACCGACATGGGCCTCAAGGAGTTTTCGCGGTGCTTTACCGGGGCGAAACCCAGGCAGGCGAACCTCTTTGGCGATCTTTTTGAACGCATCATCAATACTTTGGTCAAATTCGGCGACATCAATCTCAACAGAAAGCTTGACCTTGTTGTCTTCGAGGGGTGCAACAGTGCTCTTCACAAGGGTGAGAGTCTACTTGTCGGGTCCTTGAATGGTTACTTGAGAGACCATCACTTGGGGCAAGATGTAACCATGCCGTTCTGGAAGCCGCACGCTCTTGCCAATCCCCATAAGGATCAAATCGACCTAACCATTGGAGATCGGGTCACAGCCACCGTCGAACTCGATGGCGTGCCTGAGGGAACCGAGGGCAAAGTCATACTCGCCAACGGTTTTAACTGGCAGCGCTACCGCGTCTTGTTTGACAACGGCGTCGAGCTGGGCGACCTCGACCACCGCAATATTGCTGCCATTGGGCGTGCTGCAAAACGACTCGCCAAAGCCGCAAAGAGGTCGGGCAAGTAACCTTTTAGAAAACCGGGGAGTGGCGCAGCTTGGTAGCGCGCCTGCTTTGGGAGCAGGAGGCCGGGGGTTCAAGTCCCCCCTCCCCGACCATTTGGAATCAGACAGAGACGCGTTCAGCGTTTGAATAGATCGCGTCGATGATCGCTGGCCACAACGGACGCGGAAGATCGTGCCCCATGCCATCAAGTACGAGCAGCCGCGAATCCGGTGTCACTTCAGCAGTGCGCTCACCACCGGACAACGTGATCAAAGTGTCATGACGACCATGTATCGCAAGTAGTGGAACTTTCAGTTTTGCGAGATCTTCATTGCGTGGTGCAGCCGTCCGAATTGCAACGAACTGACGGCTTGGCCCTTCGGGGTAGAAACAACGGTCATATTGACGCGCCGCACGATCGGCTTCTGCATCAGCATCAAAGTGATATTTGGTGGCCCAGATGCGCGTGTTCTCAACCGTGTGCTTGATGTATCCCTCGCGATCAGATGGCGGCATCGACATCAACCCTGCATTGGCTTCTTCAGTGCTGCGACCGTATGCGGACTCTCCGGTGTGGCTCATGATTGAACACACAGACAACACGCGCTCTGGGAAATCAATCGCCATGCGCTGCACGATCATTCCACCCATGGACATCCCAGCAATGTGCGCCGCCTTAATTCCAAGTGCGTCAAGAACAGAAATGCCATCGCTGGCCATATCGGTAAGCGTGTAAGGAATCATTCCCTCAAACGGCTTGCCTGCCTTGCGCGCGGCCAACACAGCGGAGATGTCCGCCTTAACTCCATCAAAGTGTGTGGATAGCCCGACGTCGCGATTGTCGTAAACGATTACAAAGAATCCACGATTCACGAGCGCCGCGATCAGTTCGGGATGCCAACTAACCAGTTGGTTACTGAATCCATTCACTAATAGCAGTGGAGAATTTGATTTGTCGCCGTGCGTTTCAAAATAAATGTCTATGGCACCACCGGTATTGGGCATGTTTAATCCTTCGAGATTTGTTGATCTGTAATGGCTGTTTTAGGAACGCGGTTCCCAGATGCTCATACCGATCGTCGAGAGATCAAGGGCTTCACTCATTGACATTTTGTCGGTACCTGCACGCACTCCGAGTTCAGCGAATACTGCAGCAGGGTCACCATCTAGTTCATACACAGCCAGGTACTTATGTGCAGGTGTCACATTCGGATCAAGTTGAACAAGGTTGTAGCGGCTTGCACCACTTACACCTGGGATTGCACAAACATCAGCGAGATGCTGGTTGTCGTACCACGAGTTGTACTCGTCTTCCTTGCCGGGTGTCGGATTGGAAAAGACCAGGAATTTCTTGTTGTTACTCATAGTGCCCCCTTGGTGATCGACTCAACTTAGTGTGAAATTGACGCCTGCCTTGAAGGCTCAGTCAAGCTCAACTGAAGGTGCGGAGAACTGCGATTGATAGAGCCTGTAGTACGCGCCCTGGCGCTCCAGCAGCTCCTCATGTGAGCCCTGCTCAACAATGGTGCCGTTTTCCATCACAAGAATCACTGTGGCATCACGAATCGTTGAGAGCCTGTGCGCAATGACGAAACTTGTGCGACCCATACGTAGCGCACCCATCGCTTTTTGGATCAACACCTCTGTGCGGGTGTCCACCGAACTCGTTGCTTCATCGAGAATCAGAATTGCGGGGTCCGCAAGAAATGCACGGGCGATAGTTAACAACTGCTTCTCGCCGGTACTTACGGCCTCACCTTCACCGGCCAGATGGGTGTTGTAACCATCCGGCAGCGAGCGCACGAAACGATCAACGTAAGTGGCTTTGGCGGCAGCAACTATCTGCTCTTCTGTGGCTGATGGATTTCCATAGCCGATGTTTTCCTTAATCGTTCCGTTAAATAGCCAGGTGTCCTGCAACACCATTCCAATCTTGGAACGCAACTCACTGCGAGGAAGATCTGCAATGTTGATTCCGTCAAGAGTTATAGCACCACCATCGAGCTCATAGAACCGCATGATGAGATTCACCAAAGTGGTCTTACCTGCACCCGTGGGCCCGACGATCGCAATCGTTGAACCAGGTTCTGCAACAAACGACAGATTCTCGATCAACTTTCGGTCATTGGCATAGGAGAACGACACGTTGTCAAAGACCACGCGACCTTGCACATCGCCTACCAAATGAGTGTCACCTTCGGGCTCTTGCTCTGGGGCATTGAGCAATTCAAAGACACGCTCCGCACTCGCCATTCCGGATTGCAAGACGTTGGCGGTAGAGGCTGCTTGGGTGAGCGGATGCGTGAACTGGCGCGAGTACTGAATAAATGCCTGCACATCACCAAGACTCATCGACCCCGACGAAACTTTCAGGCCACCGATTACTGCGATCGCAACGTAGTTGAGGTTTCCAATGAACATCATCGAAGGCATGATCGAACCAGAGATGAACTGGGCATCATTGCTGACATCAAAAAGTTTTTGATTAATTTTCTCGAAGCGGCTTTCAACCTGATCCTGCTGGTCGAAGACTTTGACGATCGCGTGCCCCGTAAAAGTTTCCTCAATCAGGCCGTTCAATTCACCGGTGTGTTTCCATTGGGCGATGAACTTCTGCTTTGATCGCCCCGCAATTTGCTTCATCAACAGCATGGATGCCGGAACCACAAGCAATGCAATAAAGGCGAGCACAGGTGAAACCACAAACATCATCACCAAAACACCGGTGATGGTCAAGAACGCAGTGAGCAACTGGCTTAGGGACTGCTGAAGACTCTGGGCGATGTTGTCAATGTCATTGGTCACCCTGCTCAGAAGATCACCTCGCGAGTGCCTATCGATATAACTAAGAGGGAGACGATGGATTTTGTCTTCAACATCTGCACGCAACTTGTACATCGTGCGCTGCACAATTCCCGCAAGCATGAAGGTCTGCATGTAGGCGAGCACAAACGATGACAGGTAAAGCGCTACGGCAAACCAAAGGGTCTTGTGCAGCGATTCAAAGTTGATTCCGTCTCGCCCGTTACGGCCCAGAAGACCGTCAAAAAGAATGTCGGTCGCATGGCCCAGCACACGTGGTCCGAGGACCACGAGAATTACGCTGGCAATTCCGGTGATCAGAACAACAGCAGCGATCCATTGTTCGTCGGCCATTCTCGTTATCAATCGCTTGGATGTGGCCTTGAAGTCCTTGGATTTCTCGGTCGGCACTCCAACGGTGTTCCAGCGCCCACTGCGCAACTCGCCTACTGAGGCGCCAATGTTTTCATCGTGATCGGTGTCGTTCGTGCGCTTGGTATCCGACATCACTGAGCTCCCGCGACCATCGCTTGAGACAAGACAATTTCTTCATATGTCGAACACGTTGCCAAGAGGTCATCGTGGGTTCCGAGACCGACCACAACACCATCGTCTAAAACCATGATCTTTGTAGCCGAACGAATGCTGGATACACGCTGCCCAATCACAACCACGGCAGCATCGCGCGTGTGTGGTGCGAGAGCCGCACGCAGATTTGCCTCGGTAGTGAGGTCAAGGGCCGAGAATGAATCATCAAAGATATAAAACTCCGGTTGACGCACCAGCGCACGGGCGATTGCAAGCCGCTGACGCTGCCCGCCCGAGACGTTTACGCCCCCTTGCACAATCCGTGCTTGCAAACCACCTGGCATAGATCGAACGAAGTTTTCTGCTTGGGCAATACGTAACGCTTCCCACATTTCATCTTCAGTGGCATCCTCTTTGCCAAACTGAAGATTGCTCGCAATTGTCCCCGAAAATAGATAGGGCTTCTGCGGGACAAACCCCACTCGAGACCAAAGTGCATGCGGATCGAGTTCACGCACGTCAACACCGTCGAACATCACCGAGCCTTGTGTGACATCAAACAAACGTGTCATCAAATTCACAAGAGTGGTCTTACCTGAGCCGGTACTGCCGATGACCGCGAGGGTTTCACTGGCTTCAAGGGTGAAATTCACATTGCTTAGAACTGGTTGCTCGGCACCTGGGTACGCGAATCCGACATCGGTCATCTTGATCTGCGCGCGAGTATTGAGTTGCGTAACGGCATTTTCAGCGATGACCACAGAAGTGGCGGTCAGCAGCACTTCTTGAATTCGATCGGCACTCACAGCAGCGCGGGGAATCATCATTGCAATAAACGAGGCCATCATCACTGCCATCAAGATCTGCACCAGATATGAAATGAACGCCACCATCGCGCCGACCTGCATATCCCCCGCCGCGATGCGATTAGCGCCGAACCAAACAACTGCAACTGTTGCAAGGTTCACGAGCACGTTGATCATTGGGAACATGAGAGCTTGCATGCGGCCGCTGTACAACGAAGTGGTGGTCAATGCGTCGTTGCCTTGGCGGAATCGTTCTACTTCTTCGGGCTCGCGTACAAAGGCTCGCACCACACGAATACCTGTGAGTTGCTCACGCAAGATTTCGTTGATGTGGTCCAAGTAGTCCTGAATTTTGCGGTACGTGGGAATCAATTTCTGAATCAGAATTGCAAAGAGCACAGCTACTGCTGGCATTGCCACCACAAGAATCCACGACAACGCAACGTCTTGGCGCAATGCGAGGACAACACCGCCAAGGGCCGTGAAAGGTGCACTGAGCAAAAGTGTGCAGGTCATAATCACCAGCATCTGCACTTGCTGCACATCGTTCGTGATACGGGTGATCAAAGACGGAGCACCAAATTTCGCCACTTCACGGGCTGAGAAATGGTTCACGTGGTGGAATAGGTCGGCGCGCACATCGCGACCGAAAGCCATCGCGACCTTTGATCCAACACGTACCGCGGAAACGGCAAAGATGAGTTGAGCGAACGAAACTGCAATCATCCAACCACCAATGCGCCAGATGTAACCGGTATCGCCTTCGGCGACTCCCTTGTCGATGATGTCGGCGTTCAGCGCCGGCAGATAAAGACCAGCAAATGCCTGCACGGCCTGAAACAGCAGAACCAGCCCGAGCAAACCCCTGTACTTGGACAGTTTCGATCGCAACAGACTTACAAGCATTCCGTTTGCCAACGGTAGTACTCATTGCCGCTATTAGGACTATTAAAGGGTCTAACTCGCAATTGACATAACGGGGGCTCACTGGGTGCGCTCTGGCACTAGTCGGTATGATTCAAGGACACTTTCGCGGGTGTAGCTCAATGGTTAGAGTTCCAGCCTTCCAAGCTGGCTATGCGGGTTCGATTCCCGTCACCCGCTCCATCATGTTTTTGCAACACTGGGGTTCCACCGCTGACGAAATCGCCAGCACAGTTGCTGGGGATTCGATTTGTCCAAGTGCAACCCTCGTTGCAACGCGTTCAATAACCATCGCAGCCCCGCCAAAGGATGTATTTCCCTGGATCCGCCAGATGGGAATGGGTAAAGCCGGTTGGTACAGCTACGACTGGCTCGACAACTTCGGGCGCAAGAGCGCGACCGTGATCAAACCAGAGTGGCAAGACGTAACTGCGGGCTCCAGAGTTCCTGGCGGCCCAGTGAAATTTGAAGCAGCGATCGTGGAGCCAGCACATGCGTTTGTTCTGCGAATCAACTTCAAGAGCAAGCTTGGAAAGCGACTATGCGGCACCCTCGCCTACGAACTGCGTGAAGACCCAGCGGGGACGCGGCTGGTTACCCGCCTGCGTACACACATCAACATCCCCGGCGGGAAACTTGTTGAAAACCTCTTCCTGGGACCAGGCGACGGAATCATGGTGCGTAAGCAACTTCTGAACCTCGCCAAACGTGCCGAATCACGCAGTTAGGCTCTGTAAGTCCACTTTGCGAACCACGAGGGTCTAGTCGAAAGCAGCTTCTTTTTATGCGCCGAGCTTTAGCCGCAGCAAGCACTCGATGGTTCGCGAAAAGCACAACCACAAAAGTCAGCTAGCTGATCGGCGTGGGGTGTCAGTGGGGCGAGTGGGGATCGAACCCACGACCAAGGGATTATGAGTCCCCTGCTCTAACCACTGAGCTACCGCCCCGGATCAAAAGACGCTAGTTGGCGATCGCCGAGGCAGGCGATGCCGAAAAACGGCTCCGGGGGTGGGGCTCGAACCCACGGCCAACGGATTAACAGTCCGTCGCTCTGCCAACTGAGCTACCCCGGAAGGAGTCTTCATCTTATCGGCGGCGCACCCACTGGGCCGAAAGTGCGCTCATGAACACCCTTTTGGCCGTCATTCACGCTGGGTCGACAAAGGAACGCAGCCTCTTGCTGTTGTGAGGGTGCCGCAATCGGGCCAAAGTTCGTGATTCGATCTGACGGATTCTCTCTCTAGTGACGTTGAATCGCCGCGCAACTTCGTCCAATGTGTGTGGCTCACATTCAATTCCAAATCGCATCTTGATGATTTCCTGATCACGCTCATCAAGTTCGTCAAGCACGAGATGAACAGCTCTCCGAAGATCAGCCAGCTCTGCAGTATCGGCGGGGTCCTCTGCCTCTTCGTCACCGATTTGATCGCCCAATGATGCGGAATCGGGCTCGTCGCCAATCTTGGAATCAAGGCTTGCTATCGAACCTGCCATCTGCTGGAGTTCGGCAACTCGTTCAACGGTGACGTTACAGCGTTCGGCGATTTCTTCAATTGTTGGCTCACGATCGAGGTCACGCAACAGGTCGCGGTGAGCGCGGTTTACCTGATTGATGTATTCCGACATGTGTGCTGGAATTCGGATTGATCGTCCTTGGTCAGGAATCGCACGTGAAATCGCCTGCCTGATCCACCAAGTTGCATAGGTCGAGAATTTGAAGCCTTTGCTGTGGTCATATTTTTCGGTTGCGCGCATCAAGCCGATGTTGCCTTCTTGAACGAGGTCCATCAAAGGCACACCGTGTCGGTCGTACTTGCGGGCAATTGAAACGACAAGGCGCAGATTGGCTTCAATGAGGACCTTGCGCGCTTGCCGTCCTGATTCAACTTTGCGTTCAAGCCGACGCCGTTCACCGCCTTCCAACTCCTCGACCTGCAGGCGAGCTTGGCACGTCTGCCCCTCTTCAATCTGGCGTCCAAGTTCGCGCTCCTGCTCAGCCGTCAACAAGTCAACACGGCCAATCTCGTTGAGGTATATGTTCACCGAGTCTTCGGTATTTGACGCAATCGATGCGCGACGCACTGGGCGAGGCGCAGCTAATGGGGTTGAGTCGTCTTCAATTTCAATCTTGATTGAATTGAAAACCGAAACAATGAGACTCAAGATCTCTTCGGTGATCTCAACAGCATGCAGAACCCGTACGAGTT
>Ga0164292_10002363_pt1 | contig 15437 bp, 14 predicted proteins | sample GEODES117metaG_FD_111486 | JGI IMG/M metagenome (GOLD analysis project Ga0164292, IMG submission 111486) | Eutrophic lake water microbial communities from Lake Mendota, Wisconsin, USA - GEODES117 metaG | ecosystem: Environmental > Aquatic > Freshwater > Lake | place: USA: Lake Mendota... | reverse complement strand
CGTTAGCGCCCTGCATGGCAAGAAAGATGTCCGCGAGGTTTACATTGTCTGTAACGGTATAAACTTCAATACTTTCCAAATGTGAAAGATTATGCTGGCGGGAAGAAACGAATTTTGTGGCCTTATCTTCCAGGCCACGTACAATGGCTCCGTCAGTTTTGCTGCTTAACATTTCGAACAACCCTGGTAAACCGGTAACTGATACGATCTTGCTGTATTCCATTTTGTAGTAATAAGCCTGCAAGATAACCCCATTTGAGAAAACAGCATACCATGGCGGTAAAAACTAACCAATCAGGACGACTTTGGGGTAGGATCAACGGGGTGGCAATTAGCAGCAGATGGGGTTCAATGATGACGAGACGGTAAGTACTACCGGACCAGCAGATCTTCGAACTCACTGCGGCTGCCGTGAAACACGTTGAAGTCTACGGCAGCGGTAATACCGTTCACGCGCCCTTTTTCCGAGTGTTGCCAAAACACCCATGGCCGGTTGATCCGGGGCTTGTTTTTCTGGATGTAGTGCGCTACCCACAGCGGGTAATCGTCGAATTCGTCGCCCAGATATTTTTTATAGAAGTCTGCCCCGGTATAAATGATGGGCTTTACACCATAGTGGCGTTCCACGGCATAAAGAAACTCTTTCACTCTTTTGACAACATCGGCCGTTTTTACTCCATAAGTGTCTTCCACATCCAATACGGGTGGAAGGTCTCCTTTTTCGAGTTTTACGGTGTTGATGAAATTATCGGCTTGTTTGATACCGCTTTTATTAGCGAGAAAAAAATGGTAGGCGCCTCGTGGCATTCCGTTCTCCTTCGCCTTACGCCAATTGCGGCGGAATTGCCAATCCACCCGTGTCAATCCTTCTGTTGCCTTGATCACGGCGAAGCCTAGCTTTACATCCTTGACCTGCATGGCGTGAACATCTTCCCAACTGATCACGCTCTGGTGGTGAGATACGTCTATGCCGTGAATTTCGTAGTCGGTGGGGAGGTAGATGCCAAAGCCTGGATAGTGCGTAAACGCCGCTTGTTTCTCCATCCACCAGTAGTAAATGAAATATCCTGCTAATCCTAATGAGAACAGAAACAGGAGGGCCAGTAGTATTTTTTTAGGGAGTGCGTTTTTTTTCTTACGTGGGGGCATGGGCCGGATTATCGGGCAGTAAAATAAATTATTTCACTATCCTTTTCACAAAGTTCATATCGTTACTTCTAACCCGAACTACGTATACGCCCCTGGCCCAGCTGGAAGAAGGGATGGTCAGCAGGTCGTTTCCTGTGGGCAGCGCGATATCCTGCTTCCATAAGAGTTGTCCGAGCGCACTATGCACTGTGACGGCAGCGGTATTTGAGGTGAAATTATTCAGCAGGATGGAAAACTGGTCTCCTACCGGATTGGGGTAGAGTTTTACTGCATTTTTAGCGGTGGTAGTTCCTGATTTGGAGGTCTTGTTTTTTGCGGATACCAATTTTACGTAGGGGTCTATGAAGGCGGTATCCGGAACGAAACCGAGATCGTGTAGTTCTGATTGTCCGTTCCGGGTATGCTTGATCACGATAAGTGTATCGCGGGTAGCGCTTTTGAACAGCACAGGCACGGGCATTTCGTAAAAATCCACTGAAGGGTGTGAGGTCGTTTGGTTTAACACGAGTTGCACTTTGTTGCCCAGGGGTAACCAGCTCATTTGGTAGCTCGGGTACCCTTCTCCATATACCCAGTCGTCAAAAAATTCGTCGAGGTTCTCGCCACTCACCAATTCCAGGTTTCTCTTGAGATCGTTGGTTCTGCCGAAGCCATAGGAAACGATCGGATCGGACAGATATCGCCGCGCTCCCTCAAAGAAAAGGGCATCACCGAGCACCCAGCGGAGCATATTGACTACCCATCCTGCTTTCACATAGGTAGTGCGGTAATTAAAAATGGCGTTTACGGAGCTGGTGTCTTTGACGTGAACGGAGCCATCGGGTTTTGTGGCGATATAGTCTACTTCGGAACGAAACCAGTTTATGGTTTCTGCTTTGGGTAATACGGTTTCAAAATAGGCGTAGGTTCCAAATACGGCGAAGCCTTCATTCAGCCAGATATCCTGCCAGCTGCCGCAGGTGACCCGGTCGCCGAACCATTGATGCGCCAGTTCGTGGGAAATCAGGGAGCGGTTGGTGCTGCCCATGAATGAGTTGGTCTGGTGTTCCATGCCACCGCCGAAACCGACTTGGGTATGGGCGTAGCGTTCGTTGCGGAAAGGATAGGGTCCGAACTGCTGTTCGAAATACCGCATCATGTTGCGGGTGTTAGACAGGGAGGCGGTCCATGCCGCAGCGGCCTCCGGGTATACATACTGTTGTAAAGGCAATATCTTGCCGTTTAATTGGATTGTATCCTGTTGAACTATATAATTGGTGGCAGCGATGGCGACGAGGTAGGAGACGATGGGATACCGGTGTTTCCAGTGGTTGGTCCGTTTTCCGTCTGCCACGATCTCAGCGGTGAGCACGCCGTTGGAGGTTCCGTAGTACCAGTCTGGTGTAGTGATGATCACATCAATGGAGTCTGCCTTATCGTCCAGTCCGTTGCGGCATGGCCACCAGTCGCGCGAGCCATAGGGCTCGCTGAGGGTCCACATAATAGGAACGCCGGCGTGGTTGGATATGGAAAAGGAGCCTATGCCCTGATCGATCGGCCGGCCCTGGTAAAGTATGGTAACGGAATCCCTTGAGCCTGAGCTGAGGCTGGAGGGGAAGTTGATTTGGAGGCTGTTATTGCCAGGCCGGCTATGGTTGATCCGGGTGCCCCGGTATAGGATGCTGTCGACCCGAAGGGAATCAGAGAGGTCGAAACGTATATTGGCAGTGGCAGCGGTGATGTTGAATGAAGCGGTAACCCTGCCATTGATGTATCTTACTGCAGGATCCACTTCCCATTCGAACCGATAGTAGTGTACGGTAAAATCGGGGGAAGCGGTGCTGGCGGAAAGGGTGGTTTTAAGGGCGTTATCGAATGCCCTGTATCTTAGTCTCTCCTGTTCAAATGCTTCGAATGGCTGGGCCAACAGGTTTTTTGGTCCCACTCCCATAACCAATCCAGCAAGTATCATCCATTTCCACATAGGTATAAAGTTCGTGTGATATCAGTAATAACGAAGGGTAGGATTGATTAATTTTACTGTTCATCGTTTTCGCGGGAAAGAAACGCGGGCGAAAAATCAAATATTGAACACGGGATGAAAATCAAATGTCGGAATTTAATTTAAACGATACTGTTAACCTGATATCAAAACTGACCCCTCAACGGGCCTGGAATGCAATGAAGGTGCTTGGAAGTTTCTACATGAGCCGGCTCATAGGTAAACCGGTTCAATGGGGATATCCCGTTTCGATTTCCTTTGAGCCCACCACCTCCTGTAATCTGCGCTGTCCCGAATGTCCGAGTGGATTGCGGGCATTCACCAGGCCAACCGGGATGTTGGAGAATACGTTTTTCAGGGAAACCATCGATGAGATGCACCGTGAGTTGTTGTACCTGATCTTTTATTTTCAGGGCGAACCCTATCTGAATCCTGCATTCCTCGATATGGTCAAATATGCGTCTGGAAAGCGGATATATACAGCCACGTCCACCAATGCCCATTACCTGACAGATGAGATGGCTAAGCGAACCATTGAATCTGGTCTTGACCGGTTGATCATTTCAATCGACGGCACTACGCAGGAAGTCTACCAGCAGTACCGCGTGGGCGGAAAATTAGATAAGGTGATCGAGGGAGCTAAAAATATTGTGCGCTGGAAGAAGGCCATGAATAGTAAGAAACCTTTTATTGTATTTCAATTTCTGGTGGTGAAACCCAATGAACACCAGATTGAAGACGTAAATAAACTGGGGCAGGAGATTGGTGTGGATGATGTGTGGTTTAAAACTGCTCAGGTGTACGATTATGAAAACGATCCCAACAAACTCATCACTACTATTGATAAGTACAGTCGTTATAAGAAGAACAAAGCGGGCGAATATGTTCCTAAAAACAAACTGGCGAATCATTGCTGGAAGCTGTGGCATGCGAATGTGATCACCTGGGATGGTTTGGTGGTGCCTTGTTGTTTCGACAAAGATGCGCAGCACCAGTTGGGGGATCTCAAGAAGCAATCTTTCCGCGAAACCTGGGATAACGAGCATTACAGAACATTCCGGAAACAGTTGATGAATAGCCGGAAAAACATTGATATTTGTTCAAACTGCAGTGAAGGCACTAAAGTTTGGGGTTAACTAAATTATACCGTGGAAAAAGTAACAAGATTCAATAACAGGATCCGGCAGGTAGTTCTGCTCATCATCATACTGATGCTGGGCTTCCTGATCGTTAAACAACTCTACATTTTTGTTCCCGGCTTCCTGGGGGCTATCACTTTGTATATCCTTACCCGCAACTCCTATGAGCGGCTGGTGTACCAGCGGAAATGGTCGCCCAAATGGACAGCGTTGTTGTATGTTGTCCTCAGCCTGATCGGCATCCTGATCCCATTGTATTTCACGGTTCGGGTGATGATGCCTAAGATCAGTGGTGTATTTGGTCATTCTGAAGAGCTCATGCACGGGCTGCAGGAACTATCGGCCCGGGTATCGGCATATACCGGCACGGAGCTCCTGACAAAAGAAAACATGGGGCAGCTGCAGAAGATGTTGGGCAATTTCATTCCAACATTTTTAAACAGTACGCTGAATATACTGGCCAATCTGGGTATGATGTTTTTTGTGATGTATTTCATGTATGTCCATAACCGGGTGATGGAGTCCAGCATCAGTAAGTTCATCCCCCTGCATCCCGATAGTGTAAAAAAATTGAAAGATGAGACGCTGACCATGGTTAGGGCCAATGCCATCGGAATCCCGCTCATCTCCATTATTCAAGGCATTACCGCAACTATAGGATACTGGATCTTCGGTTTATCTGAATTTGGGCTTTGGGGATTTCTGACCGGCATTTTTGCATTCTTTCCGGTTGTTGGAACCATGATCATCTGGGTACCTTTGGTGGTGTTTCTATATGCGCAGGACCAGACCTGGCAGGCATCGGGCCTATTGATTTACAGTCTACTCGCCACTGGCAATGTGGATTATCTGGCGAGGATCACCTTAATGAAAAAGATAGGTGATGTACACCCCATCATTACCATCCTGGGTGTTGTTGTGGGGCTCGCCACATTTGGATTCATGGGCTTTATCTTCGGCCCCTTACTGCTTTCGTACCTGATCTTATTGATACGTATATATTCCAGCGAGTTTGTGGAACATTCAAACGAAATCCACCCAAACGATTTGCATGAGTCTTGAGAAGGAAATCAATCAGCCGAAGTTTCGGAATGAGAAACAAAAAGCTATTGTAAACATCGTCTACACGTACAATTGGGTTACAGAAAGAATGAGACTCTATCTGGAATCAGAAGACCTTACCCAGCAACAGTATAATATTCTCCGCATACTGAGGGGCAGTGCTCCCGAACCCCTATCCACCCTACAGATCAGGGAAAGAATGTTGGACAAGATGAGCGATACCAGCAGGATCGTAGACAGGTTGGTATTGAAAGGACTCGCGAGTAAGAAACCGTCAAAGGCCGACAAGAGGCTGGTTGATGTGGAGATCACAGAAAAGGGGAAGAAATTGCTCGCAAAACTCGATCATAAGAATGTGCAGATGGACAATATCCTTCAGGCACTGAGTGACAAGGAACTCAAAACACTGAACAAGCTGTTGGATAAGATGAGGGCCATGCCCATGGTGGTGTTTTTGATGATGTTGGGAATGCTGGGATTTTCCCAGTCTTCGCCCAAGTACGAATTCCGCGCAGCATGGATCGCTACGGTGGATAATATCGACTGGCCTTCTAAGAAAGGGCTGAGCCCGGAAGTGCAGCGCGCAGAATTCATCAGGCTGATCGATATGCACCAACGCAACGGGTTAAATGCGTTGATCGTGCAGATCCGGCCCGCTACCGACGCTTTCTATCCTTCTCCCTTCGAGCCCTGGAGCGAATGGCTGACGGGCACACAGGGTAAACCACCCTCTCCCTACTATGATCCCCTGGAGTTCATGATCACGGAGACGCATAAACGAAATATGGAATTTCATGCCTGGTGCAATCCCTATCGGGCCAATTATTCAATCGGTACGTCTTCGATAGCACCTAATCATGTTACTCGAATCCATCCCGAATGGTTTTTAACTTATGGTAAAACGAAGTATTTCGATCCGGGAAATAAAGAGGCGCAGGTCTTTGTCACCGAGGTGATCCGGGATGTGGTGAAAAGATATCCGGTAGACGGCGTGCATTTCGACGATTATTTTTATCCGTATCGGATAGCAGGACTTGAATTTCCAGATGCGGCATCGTACAAAAAATATGGTGGCGGCATGGACCAGGCAGGCTGGAGACGAAGCAACGTGGACTCTATCATCCTGAAACTGTCTAACGTGATCAAAGAGACGCGGCCAAACTGTAAGTTCGGGATCTCGCCTTTTGGCGTATGGCGTAATGCTGACAAGGACCCGAGAGGAAGTAATACGAAGGCCTTGCAGACAAATTACGATGATCTCTATGCCGATGTGTTGTTGTGGCTTAAGAATGGCTGGATCGACTACGTAGCCCCGCAGCTGTATTGGGAGTTTGGCCATAAAGCGGCACCCTACGAAGTGTTGTTAGAATGGTGGAGCAAGAATACCTACGGCAAGCACTGTTATATCGGCCTCGGCATGCACAGGGCCGGGAGCAATACCATCTGGCGCGACAGTACACTGATCCCCCGTCAGATCAAGGCGTTAAGAGAAACCCCAAATATCCAGGGTGCCATCTTTTTCAGCAGCAAAAGCTTTATCAGAAATCCCAATGGCTGGAGCGACAGCCTCCGGTTGACGTACTATTCGACACCCGCGGAGGTTCCACCGATGGACTGGATAGGCGACCGGGCCGAAGTTTTGCCAAGGGACTGATTTTTACCACTTATTTTCCCTCCATCCTGTTGACGTATTCCAGGCTGCCAAGTCGTAGTCGAAATGGCACCCCTGTAGCTTTTTCCAGTTTCCATTCTTTTTGGCAGATGATACCCCAGTCGCGAACCGGTTCAAAATATTTGTACTGGAGGATCATTGTGTTTTGCGAGGATAGTCCACTCTGAACGGCCTTTGGCTGAATATAGAAATAAGGGTTCCCAGGCTTTTGATAGGGGACATAAATATGCTGGCCATTCTGAAATCCCGAATTGCCATAAGAGGTTTGGAAAGAATAGCTTTTTGCGGCATTCACCTGGGGCGTCAAATAATTTTTAACATATTTTTGATTCTGGCAAACACTCGCCAGATGCAGGAAAATCAATGCAAACAGAAGAAAGGATAAACGTTGCTGCATTTCATCTGATTTAATTCGTAATTTTCGGCTTGGTTTTTGCGGATGGCGCCGATTTTTACCCGGAGACAGTTTTAAGTTAGCACTTTTCGATAAAACGAAGTCTCTTTATCCTGAGTATTATGGCACTTGGTCAAAGTCTACAGCAAAAGCTTCTACAGAAGCTCTCCCCCCAGCAGATTCAACTGATGAAACTGCTGCAGGTGCCTACGGCCAATCTCGAAGAGCGGATCAAGGAAGAGCTGGAAGAAAATCCGGCACTGGAGCAGGGGGAAGACGGGCATGAGGAGGAAGGGGAAGCAGATGAGTTTGCCGATAAAGATGGGGAGACTGACGAGTTTGAAGAACCGGATGGGAGTGCCGACGAATACGAGAACCTCGATATCAGCGAGTATGTGAGTGAGGACGATGATGATATCGCCGAATACAAGCTGAAAGACGATAACTATCCTGAAATGGATGAGGGGCGTACCATCCCCCACAAGATTGACACCAGTTTCCACGAGTACTTGCTGGAGCAGCTGGGGATGCTTACCCTCGCTGAGGACCAGCACCGAATCGCGGAGCAGATCGTGGGCAGCATCGATGATGACGGTTACCTGCGAAGGGAGACCACCTCTATTGTTGACGATCTGGCTTTTCGCCAGAATATTTCCACCACCGCGAAAGAAGTCGAGGGGCTCATTAAAAAGATCCAGCTGTTTGATCCGCCGGGCATTGCCGCCCGTGACCTGCAGGAATGTCTGCTGCTTCAGCTTTACCGAAAACAGATCATCAATACGGATGAGTCCATAGATCAGGCGATCGATATCCTCGAGCACTATTTCGAAGAGTTTACGAAAAAACACTACGATAAGATACAGAAAGGGCTTAACCTGACCGACGAGGACCTGAAGTCGGCCATCAACCAGATCATCAAACTCACGCCCAAGCCGGGCGGTAACATTGGCGAAAGAAGTGGGCAGGAAGGGTATATCATTCCAGACTTTTTCATTTATAACAATGCCGGCGAACTGGAGCTCACGCTCAACACGCGGAATGCGCCAGACCTGAGGGTCAGTGAAGGTTACCGGGATATGCTGAAGGATTACGACAGGGGGAGTAAGAAGGACAAGCGCCAGAAGGAGGCCGTGATCTTCATCAAGCAGAAGATCGATGCGGCCAAATGGTTCATAGATGCCATTAAGCAGCGACAGCATACGCTGTTCATCACCATGGACGCTATCAAGCAGCACCAGGAAGAGTTTTTCTTTACGGGTGATGAAACCAGTATGCGGCCAATGATCTTGAAAGACATTGCGGAAAAAACGGGGCTGGATATTTCAACGGTGAGCCGGGTTGCCAATAGCAAGTTTGTTCAAACTGAGTTTGGCACTTACAGGTTGAAGTTCTTCTTCTCGGAATCCCTGAGTACGGAAAGCGGGGAAGAAGTATCTACGCGGGAGGTTAAGAAGATCCTGAGTGATATGGTAGAGGGCGAAAGCAAGCGGAAACCACTGAGTGATGAAAAGCTCACCGAGATGCTTCAGGAAAAAGGCTATAATATTGCACGGCGAACGGTGGCCAAATACAGGGAACAACTGAACATACCTGTGGCCCGGCTTCGAAAAGAATTATGATATGACGGATTCCCAACCCATCTCTTCCGGTAGTTGGATGTTTGTAGCCAAGCTGGTTTCTTATTTATTTCACCCGCTGCTGGTGGGTGTTTACATGGGGGTGTACATGATCTACCTGAACCCTGTGTTCTTTAACTACACTGATCCGCGATCAAGGTTCCTGAGTTTAGCCACCATCGTCAACAACAACTTCATCTTTCCCGTGATCGTGGTTCTGCTACTCAAGGGATTGGGCTTTATACAATCCATTTATCTGAACACGCAGAAAGAGCGGATCATACCCTATATGGCCTGTATTATTTTCTTTTTCTGGACCTGGTATGTCTTCTATAACAGGCCTGAAGTAGCACAGCCGGTAAAGGATATGCTGCAGGGTGTGTTTTATGCGTCGATTTTTGGGATGGTTGCAAATATTTATTTCAAGATCAGTATGCATGCCATCGGAATGGGCGGCTTGATTGGTATGATGCTTATGGTATTGTTTGGCGGCATAATGCTCAGCGGACTCCCGTTCATGAGTGCGATCTTACTAACGGGCTTGGTGATCACGTCGAGGTTGATCGCCAGCGATCATAAACCGGGTGATGTAGCTGCGGGATTTTTAGTAGGACTGGGGTCGCAGATACTTGCTGCCACTATATTGTAAGATTTTTATTCGGCGAAAACTGCCACAAAATTTCAGAAATATTTTCAGAGACTGGGCCCGGGAAATAAAAAATAGTCATCGGTTCATGCAATAAAAAAACCCGGCAACCAGCCGGGTTTTACCAACCATTCAGAAGTAGTCCTTAACCATTTAAGAGTTTCGATCTTTTCAAATAATTTGCGTCGGGATAATATACAAACAGAACATTACCCTCTTTTATTTTGTCGATCACTTTTTTATTTATTGTCTGAGGTAAAGCGGGGCAGCCCAAACTTCTTCCCAGATAGCCTTTTGATTTGATAACGTTTTCGTTAGCGTAATCAGCACCGTGCATTACAATGGCTCTTGCCATGGCCATATCATTGATACCATTTTCTGTGCCTTGCAGTTTGAGGGAATAGCCATTGGATCCGCGATAGGTATCCTTAGTTATGTAGAAACCCAAACTGCTTTTATTCGACGATGGTTTATTGGAAAATGTTCTTGCGAATTCCTGTCCGGAGTTACGGCCGTGTGACACAACAGATTGTATAGCGATATCCTGTTTTTTCAGATCGATCACAAAAAGTCTTTTCTCTCTGGACGATTGTGAAAAGTCTACGATCGTTAGGATGCTGTCGGCTCCGGCCATTCCTTTTTCCCTCAGTTTTGAGAACCCTTTGACAGCCATAGCAAATACGTTGTAAGGAAGTCCGGATTCTGACAGTCCTGAATTGAAGTAAAGTAAGCTGGAGTATGCAAGTGCTTTATTTTGAATTAAGGTAGATGCCGTTGGAAGCGGCATTGGCTTTTGTGGTTCAGAAGAAGTTTTCTTTGCGATCATCAAAATAGGCAAAGCCATGATGATGATCAGAGCAGAAATTTTAGGCAAAGCAATTTTCATGGAGGATGTTGAGATCAGATTTTTAAAAACGGATACCATAGCTGCTTATTGTATTTAAAATTCAAAAAACACTTTCACACAAAAGTTTGGTTGCTGGCCATTCAGGTTCTGGGTAGTACGGGGTTGCAAAGATACCTTGCAAGCGCTTTCTAATGAAGGGTTTGTCTTTTGCGGGTCAGCTTTATACCTTTTTTAAGTATTTCGCCAGGGGCGATTAGCGAATTAACGGATTGACGGATTGGCGAATTGTTAAACTGTTGATTGTGCGATTTGTGATTGGCGAATTAACGGATTGACGGATTGGCGAATTGTTATTTGATTGTAATTAATTGGGAATCCGCTAATTCGGCAATCCGTCAATCCGTTAATTGAATGCCTTGAGCATCAGCCTATAGTGAAATCCAATCTACAAAGGCTCAAGGCTTTATTCAGCCGCCCTTGTTGCAGTGCTTCAGTAAGTTGTTGAAGGCGAGGATAATAGAGATGATGATCTTCTTTGAAAGCAGCCTGCAGATTTTCTTTTTCGAGATCTGAGAGTTTGCCGTCAAACGCTGCGGCGACGGTGAAGAGGTCTAGCAAGAAACTTCTTTCTTTTTCAGTTACGGTATTGAGCGTATGCAGGAACTGTTCCCAGTTATCGAACTGGTATTGACCTTTTATTTTAAGCAGGTCCTGAAAATGTATAAGAAGGATGATCATATTAGGATGATAATTTTGGGTCATCACCACGGCATTGCCAATGGAGCGCATGCATCCGATACGCGCTTCGTGGGACAATTGAAAGATCAGCCCTTCCTTGATCACGTTTGCGGTGATCTCTTCTGCGAGAGCAAATCCGAACAGGCGAAGTCGTGCTTCCTCTACTACTCTTTTAAGCACTAAGCCATTCCAGAACGCTTCCACTAAGAGGGCTTCGTATCCTATGGGAATACCCATGATCGTGCTTCCGACTGTAAAGAGGAGAATGAGTTTGATGACCACATTGCTGAGGATGATCTTAGCCTTATAGAGCAAACCGAGGATGAGGAGGTTCTTTTTGGAAATGCGTTTAAACGGGTCGATGCCGAGGATCTGCAGTTCAGGATCCGGCAGTTCCAGTGCGGTGCGGGCAAGGATATTTTTCACGCCGAACATACCGTCGAGGTATTCTTTTTCGCTGGCGTGCATGTTGATCAGATCGGCCACTTCATGCACGGCCTTTAAAGAGATCAGGAAGAGAATATAGAATTCAATGATGGTGGATATGATAGTGGCGGCGATAACGATCCCGTAATGTATAAGGAATGGGGCCTTGGCATAATACACATCCAGCCAAACGATCGGGAACACCAGGATGATGCCTGTAATGGCAGAGAGGAGGATGCCTTTATTCGAAATGCGTTTGACTTTCCGGCTTAGTTCGTCGTCTGAGATCTCAAATGGTTTATGGTGGGCGTTGTTGATGGAGAACCGGTTCAGGTAATAGAGGCCGAATTTCTCCAGGGCGCCGGGGCGTTTTTTCTTTAGTTCGATCATTTTAACATTGGCTGATTGGCTAATTAGCTCATTGGCTAATTCTCAGGTTGAATTTCCCTAAGAATTAGCCAATGAGTGAATGAGACAATGAGATAATTGGAATCAGCTCCCCCTCGCGCCACCTGTTTTGATGGGTTTCTTAACTGCGCCCGCTGATTTAGTACTTGCTTTGGGAATAAATTTCGAGGCGCCCGACTGTGGGCTGCTCTTAGCATTTTTGCTTCCGGCTTTATTCCCTTTCTTATCATTAATATGAAAGCCCATGGTTGAAAGATTTTGATAAATATAATTACTTATGCTAACAATCTTTCCTCGATGATCTCTTTGAACACATTTTTAGGAAATGCGCCTGGCTGCAACATAGGGTCGCCTTCCACCGGGATGAACAGGAAGGTGGGAATGCTTTGGATGCCAAAAACAGAGGCTAGTTCCATTTCTTTATCGGAATCCACCTTATAGATCAGCAGTTTCCCTTCGTATTCGTCGGCCAGTTCTTCCAGGATGGGGGCTACCATTTTGCAGGGACCGCACCAGTCGGCATAAAAGTCAATGATCACGGGCAGATCACCTTTATGCTTCCAGTCCGTCTCGGTTTCGTAGTTGAAGATGTTGTCTTTAAAGTCCTGTGTTGTAAGCTTAATTGTAGGCATAGTATCAATTTACTGATTGGCTCATTGGCTAATTGGCTCATTCTTGAGCGGTATCTTTTTCTAATTTGCCACTGCAAAGGTAGCAAGTTAGGCAAGTTCGTTTGGTGAGGTGAGTCACAGAGCAATTGGCTCATTGGCTAATTTAATCATTGGCTCATTCTGCGGTTCTAAAATCAATATGGATTCTGACCATAAAGAATTGGTTAGCTAGCCAATTAGCTGATTAGCCTATCCCAAGACGCGCTGGAATCCCTCTTCAAATGGGAAAGTGGTCGGCGGGCTTCCCTGGTTCGATTTTGCCGGGCATGAACCCTTCAAACGTGAGGCCGGGCCAGGAATACTGGCGTCGAGAGGTCTGCGCAAACCGCTCTTGGCTGTTCTGGCGGCCATAGTAGATGTTTTCCGGTGTTCGGTATGCCCAGTGGGGCTTCAAAGTGCTCAGGATCAGCCTTAAAATTTGTTTTTGATGAAACGCCACAATCTTTTATTTTTGCAACCCCATTCCTCAGTAGCTCAGTTGGTTAGAGCATCTGACTGTTAATCAGAGGGTCACTGGTTCAAGTCCAGTCTGAGGAGCAAGAGAATCAAGCAGTTACAGAGATGTAGCTGCTTTTTTGTTTTTAGTTCCGACACATTTCCGACACTTCTTTAAGTTTAGGGTAGGTGTATTAAACCTCCAGCTTCCCATTTATTTCAATAATTCTCTACGTCAACGGTCCAAAGACTTCTGTCGCAGACTATCTACATGAATCTCGCCGCTACTTTTAATAGATTAAATAGTCCCATTTTGATTTAACAGCAGCAACATGGTTTCTTGATGTATATTTTTTAAGAGGAAGCTACTTCCTCAAGTCCGAAAGTCGCCCTCATAAGTGCTACAAATGGAAAGTGGCATATATGCTACATGGCCGCTCCCTTTTTCTGCGTACATTTAAAAAAGATTCTTTTTCATGCTTTCACGAAAAAATTTTAGGCATAATTGCCTTCTTTTTCATATAACAATTGTTTTCAATATTTCTTTAATGTCTTGTGATAATACTGAACTGAGTGAAAAAAGAAAGAGAGATAGTTTATTAACTAGTTCCGAATATAAGAGTTGGCTAAAAAGAAATTCCATAGATACTGATAAGTCGGATCATACCGACTCAATTCAAGGCTCGCTTTATCGTAATCTAAAATACAAGTTCAGAATAAGATTCCCAGAAGCGTGGTCTATCGTTAAGGGAGATGGAACGGCAAATATTATAAAAGCGATTCAGCAGGATTCCGGAATCACCTATTTAGTTTCCGTGGTTGAAGTAAAAGGCCAATCAATAAAACCCCTACCGGACCTAGCGAAAGACGAAGAAGCGTACAAAGAGTTCATCAAGGCTTTACTAAAAGAACAAAATATTGAATCTGTGGATCTACGGATGGAAAAGTATTTTTTGAACAATTTTCCTGCTGTCTTATCAGAATTTAAGATTGTTAACAAAACTAGGGACTTAGAAGTAGAGTATCTGATAAAGCAAGTTCAATGCGTATATGACGGAAAGATTTACGGACTAACACTTTCCATGCCATCAGTTTTTCATACTGAAGCAGAATCAGCTAGGTTTGATGCAATCGTAGATAGTTTTGTTTTTGAGATTACTATTTAAATATTAATAATATGAAAGAAGTATTAATGAAAATTGTAAGGATAATTGCTAGTATTATGTCGATTGGCGCGGTTTACAACCTAGTATACATGATTTCAGGAAAGGTCCCATATGATGCTTCTACTATAGGTTTGGGTTTAGTTGGATGTTTTTATTTGATTCTGCAAATCACGATTTTAGTCCAGAAAAGGAATGTGAAGAAGGCAAAATTGTAACAAGAGATTGGGGGAATCCGCCTGAAGAATAGCTACCTGAGCCACCAAATAGCAAGGATGCTCAGTTTCTATTTAACAGCAGGCCTCTAGCTTCTCTTTTTTGCGCTCTAAGGTGATTACCTGAACTTCTGTAAGAATGAGCCCTTCCTTCGCTACAAGGTAGATCAATTCTTAACTTCTACATTTTATCTCAACCGGGTAACCTTCCAAGCCGTAATAGATAGATGTATACGCATGCGCTTAAAGCTGCAAAGCATGTCATCTGTAAAGTACTTTAAATCCAATCAAGCTTCCTTGAATATTTCGGGACCAATTTAAACAAGTTTTTCTGCTATTTGGCTATTCCGAAACGATCTACGTAGTTGATATACAATTATTTGTGGTCATTTTTCATTTTGGTCATGTACTTTTGTTAGGAATGGTCTTTACTTAAAAACTGTTACTGAACTTCTCTACAGAGACAGGCATTATATGGAGTATAGGAACATTAGAAGGTGGTTTGTATTTCCAGTCGTCTTTCAGAAGATAGCGAAGACCTGCCCAGCCAGGCTAACACGGTCTCATTTGGTTGTTCTCTTAGCAGTTCATTTTCACTATAAGAGCAGTTCTTTGCCCTTAAGAAAATGGGATATTCATTTAGTCGTAGAACGACATATAGGATATTCAAAGATCTGTATAGATACAACCTGATTAATAAGCGAACTGATAGTCATGGCTCTCAGTATTAGCCGAACTTGAACGGTCGAAACCTCCTTAGTATATTGGAAAGGCAAATGAGACATTTAGGAATTTAATGAGTATTCGTATGTATATGTATTTATACACAGTTAAAGAAAAAATTGATGCCTGCTAATCCCTATCATAAATACATT
>Ga0164292_10002362_pt1 | contig 15438 bp, 9 predicted proteins | sample GEODES117metaG_FD_111486 | JGI IMG/M metagenome (GOLD analysis project Ga0164292, IMG submission 111486) | Eutrophic lake water microbial communities from Lake Mendota, Wisconsin, USA - GEODES117 metaG | ecosystem: Environmental > Aquatic > Freshwater > Lake | place: USA: Lake Mendota, Wisconsin... | reverse complement strand
CTGCCATCACGCTCGTGGGCGATCGCCAGGATCGCCCCTCGATGCGCGAGGACCGCGCCAAAGGCCGCGCCGTCCTGGGGATTCCACAGCGTGATCGCGCCGGCCACGTCACCTGCCGCGAGCCCCCGGCCGTCGGCGGAGATCGCCAGTGCCGAGAGTGGCTGGGCGTGAGTGCCGACGGTCCGCAGCGGCTGCCCCGCGCCGTTCCAGATCCGCAGCGTGCGGTCGTCGCCGGTCGTGGCGAACCACTGCCCGTCAGCGGCGGCCACGGCGAGCTTCACCCCCTGTGAGTGTCCGTCGAGAACGACCTCCGCGGCAGGTCGGACCCACTGCCGGAGCGTTCCGTCGGCCCCGGCAGAGAACACCGTTCCTCCGTCCGGGGTCGAGGCGACATCGAGCACCGCTCCGTCGTGCCCGCCGATCGCCCCCCGATCGGAGCCGTCGGCCGAGTTCAACCAGCGGACCTTCCCCCCCTCGTCGCCAATCACGAGCATGCCACCGTCGGACGTCGCAGCCAGGGCGTTGGCCGGCGCTCCTGTCGGCAGATCGCGGACCGGCTGCATCGTCGCGATATCGACGAGTTGAAGTCCGCCATCCTCTCGCGCCACGGCGGCGACGGGTTGACCCGGAAGGGGAAGGAGATCGCGGATGCCGGTGGCCATGGTCAGCGATCGCTCCGCCACCGGCGCGGCCTGCCAGAGGCGAAGGGTGCCGTCGAGCCCCGCCGAGAGAAGTTGCTGCGGGTTCCCCGGGACGAACGAGGTGGCCGCCACACCACCCCCGTGGACACCGAGTGTCCCCAGTGGCGTCTCGAGGTAGGGACTGCCGAGCACGATCCGCCCGACAGCATCGGCCAGGGCGTATTGGGCTCCGTCTGCGCGCCAGGCGATGGCCCGCGCCGGAGCGGCGGCCTCGCCGAGCGACAGGCCGACCCCCTCGGCAGCAGCCTGCGGTGCGGCCCCGGCAGGTGTCGCCGCCGCTTCACGGAGCCGCTGCGTGTCCCACAGCCGGGCGACAGGATCACGGCCACCGGTGAGCAGCATCCGGCCATCGCTCGCAAGCGCGAGCACCGAACCATCGTGGGCGTGGGCGGGGCGCACCACGAGGGGTTTGGTGAGAGGCAGGTCCCAGACCCGAACCGAGTTGTCCTGCGACGAGGTGGCAAGGGTGCGACCGTCACCACTGATCGCCACGCCGGTCACCGGGCCGGTGTGCCCGACGAACCGGCGGATTTCCGCGCCGGTGACGGCATCCCAAAGCCTGACGGTGCCATCGGTGGCCGCCGTCACGACGCGTTCACCATCCGGTGTCATCTGAGCGGCGAACACAGCCCCTTCGTGCCCGCGGAGGATCACCTCGCCCGGTGGCTCGAGAGCCAAGACTGTGGCCGAGCCGGCAACGAGGATGGCCGCCGCGAGCATCGTCGCCCGAGAGCCCGACTGCGATCGAGGGGGTGCTTGGTCCCGGCGGGCGCTCGATGTCGCCTCCGCTGTGGTTGCATCGACATGCATCGCCGCCCGCCCCCCGGAGTCCATCTCCAGCCCAAGGCGGCATTCTATCTTTTCGCGGCAGGGGGCATCCCCCCCTGAAATCCACGATCAACCCACCAAAACCGGGGTTGGATGCTCGGAAACGGTGCCACCCACGCGGCCCCTTGCCCGTCACGGGGAATCCGGCAGACGTCGGGGCAGACGGCCGTATGTCGGCCCGTCATCGGTATCGTCCGACACGATCCCTGGTCTCGATCAGGCCCCGTGTTCCCCCCGGGAGGTTGTCGTTTTTGGGTCATTCGCTAAACTCCCGGCCTTGTTTGGGTCCGATCGCTCCCGGGGGTTTCCATGATGATGGCTTGGCTGCGCTCCGTCGTTTCCACGTCCCGTCCCGTCCGCCGCCACATGCTCATCGCTGTGACTGCTGTCGCCTGGACACTCCTGTCAGGTGGCTTCGAAGGCACCGCCTTCGCCGGCGAAGCCGATCTGCTCATCCCCGATCTCAAGGAAGCGACGTTCTTCGGTGGGTCGATCAGCGGCCACAACCTCCTCCTCTACGGGTCGCTGGTCATCGCCGGCACGCTCGGCATCTCCCTCTATCTGCGCAATCAAATCAAGGCTCTGCCGGCCCACGAGTCGATGCTGAAGGTGGCCGACATCATCTTCGAAACCTGCAAGACCTACCTCCTCAAGCAGGCCCAGTTCCTCGCCCTGCTCTTCGCGCTGATCGCAGTGGCGATGGCCTACTACTTCCTCGTCCTCAAAGGCGAATCGATCGGGACGCTCGTCCTCGTGCTCCTGTTCTCGATCGTCGGCATCGTGGGCTCGTTCTGGGTGGCGTGGTACGGCATCCGCGTCAACACCTACGCCAATGCCCGCACCGCCTTCGCCTCGCTCCGCGGAGAGCCGTGGGACGTCGTCAACATCCCCCTCCGCGCCGGGATGTCGATCGGCCTTTTCCTGATTTCGCTCGAGCTGATCATGATGGTGATCATCCTCCTGTTCGTGCCGCGGAACGTCGTCGGCTACTGCTTCCTCGGGTTCGCGATCGGCGAATCGCTCGGGGCATCGGCTCTCCGCATCGCCGGCGGCATCTTCACGAAGATCGCCGACATCGGCTCCGACCTGATGAAGATCGCCTTCAAAGTGAAGGAGGACGATCCCCGCAATCCAGGCGTGATCGCCGACTGCACCGGCGACAACGCCGGCGACTCGGTCGGCCCGACGGCCGACGGCTTCGAGACCTACGGCGTCACCGGTGTGGCCCTGATCTCGTTCATCACTCTCGCCGTCCCCAGCACCGACATCCAGGCGAAGCTCATCGTCTGGATCTTCTTCATGCGATTCCTCATGGACTTCATGTCGGGCGCTTCCTACTTCCTCAACCAGTCGATTTCCGAGAAGAAGTACAAGGGCCTGAAGGAGTTCGACTTCGAGGAGCCGCTCACGCGGCTGATCTGGATCGCCTCGATCCTCTGCATCGGCATGTCGTATCTGATGAGCTACCTCCTCATCGGTGACATCACCGTCGAGGGGGGAACGAAGCTCCCGAACCTGTGGTGGCAGCTGGCGACGATCATCAGCTGCGGCACGCTCGCGGCCGTGCTGATCCCCGAGTTCACGAAGGTGTTCACGAGCTCCCACTCCAAGCACGTCCACGAGATCGTGACCGCCTCGCGCGAGGGGGGAGCGTCGCTGACGATCCTCTCCGGGCTCGTGGCCGGTTATTTCAGTGCCTTCTGGAAGGGGATGCTGATCGCGGGGCTGATGTTCGGCGCCTTCGTCGTCAGTCAGATGGGCCTCGATCAGGTGATGGGCGAATACGGCTCGATCTTCGCCTTCGGCCTCGTCGCCTTCGGCTTCCTCTGCATGGGCCCGGTGAACATCGCCGTCGACAGCTACGGCCCGGTCACCGACAACGCCCAGTCGGTATTCGAACTCGCCCAGACGGAGCAGATTCCGGGGATCGAGAAGGAGATCGAGCGCGACTTCGGCTTCAAGCCCGACTTCGAGCAGGGAAAGCACTACCTCGAGGCCAACGACTCGGCCGGCAACACCTTCAAGGCGACCGCCAAGCCGGTGCTCATCGGCACGGCCGTGGTCGGCGCCACGACGATGATCTTCTCGATCATCCTGTCACTCAAGAAGGAGGGCCTCTTGGCCCTCAGCCTCACCGACGCCCCGGTGCTCCTCGGCTTCATCTGCGGCGGCGCGGTGATCTTCTGGTTCTGCGGGGCCTCGATGCAGGCCGTCACCACCGGTGCCTACCGGGCGGTGGAGTACATCAAGCAAAACATGAATCTCGACAAGACCGAGGCCGACATCGAGGACTCGAAGACGGTCGTGCGGATCTGCACCGAATATGCCCAGAACGGCATGTGGAACATCTTCATCGCCCTGATGACGATCACCCTCGCCTTCGCGCTGTTCGATCCGAACTTCTTCGTGGCCTACCTCGTCTCGATCGCGATCTTCGGCCTCTTCCAGGCGATCTCGATGGCCAACACCGGCGGAGCCTGGGACAACGCCAAGAAGCTCGTCGAGGTCGATCTCAAGGAGAAGAACACCTCGCTCCATGACGCCACGGTGGTCGGCGACACGGTCGGCGATCCGTTCAAGGACACGACGAGCGTGGCCCTGAACCCGATCATCAAGTTCTCGACCCTTTTCGGCCTCCTGGCCGTGGAGATCGCCGTGAAGATCCGCCATCCGGTCGACGCGGCGGGGAATCACATCACCGGCGCCGGCAAGCCCTTCGACTACACCGGCATCGTCGGCGTGGTGATGCTGCTGGTGGCGTTCTACTTCGTGTGGCGGTCGTTCTACTGCATGCGGATTCCGGAGCGCCAGCCGGCCACCTCCGGCAGGTCCCATTGATCCGTCCCCTGCCACACGGGCATGCCTGATCGAGGCGAGAAACCGCCCCGGGGCCGAGAGGCTCCGGGGCGGTTTGCTTGATACGTCCCGTCGGCCCGAGCGACACGACGCAACCGGCCGAACGAGACGGTGGCCCTGCCCCGTCAGGCGACCTCGGCCCAGACGACGATCTGCACCGGAGCGTCGAACGGCATCTCGGTGATCCCCAGCGCCACGCGGGTGTGGATGCCGCGATCACCGAAGATCTCATTGAAGAAGTGCGACGCACCGTCGAGGACGCGGGGGTGGCCACGGTACCCCGGCGCGCAGTGCACGAAGCCCTCGACGCGGACGATTCGCCGGATCGCTTCCAGGTCGCCGATCGCCGCCTGGAATTGCGCCAGGGCATTGATCGCGCAGACGCGCGCACAGGCCTTCCCCTCGGCCTCGCTCACCTCCGCGCCGATCCTGCCGACATGGAGGAGCGTGCCATCGACCCAGGGGAGCTGCCCGGAGGTGACGACGAGATTGCCGGTGCGGATCGCCCCGACATAGGCCCCGGCAGGTTTCGGGACCGCGGGAATCGTGATCCCGGCCTCCCGGAGCGCCGCAGCGACGGAATGAGCCTGGCTGGACATGAAACGGCCTCTTGCTCAGTGGCGTAAGAAAGGTTCCTCGAGGCTCTTGCATGCCTCGAACGCCACAATCGTACCTGCGACGGGGTCATCGGGTATCGTCACCACCATCGGGTCCGGCTCGTCGGCCGCCACCGCAGCACCGCCGCAGAAAAGGGCCGCGGGGGGATTGGTCCCGATGGTTCGGACAGGCCCGCGGGCCTGTCCGGCGGAATCATCCCGGAGGAGACGTGCGATGCGAAGCGGAGCGATGGACAGCGTCTACCTGGCGGCGTGCGTGCTTGTCATGACGGCGCTCACGGGCCGGTTGATCGGGGGCGAATCAGTGCATCTGCTCGACCATGCAATGGCTCCGGTCGACAACCCGCTGAAAGGGCTCGTGCCCTACCAAGGGGACAAGCGCGCGTCGTTTCCCCATTCGCTCGAGTTCAACGCCATCCCCTACTCGGCACTGGTGAAGGGATACGATGCCTTCGACTGGCAGGCTCTCGAGACGCTGCTCGACGACATCGCCGGCCGCGGCCATCAGGCAGTCCTCCGGATCTATCTCGAGTACCCGGGCAGGACCGCGGTCATCCCCGAGTTCCTCGTCAGGGACGGCCTGAAAATCCATACATACCTCAACACCAACACCGATCCGTTTCCGGCAGCGACGGTGGAGACGCCCGACTACGAGGACCTGAACCTTCGGCGGTCACTGAAGGCCTTTGTCGCTTCCTTCGGCAAACGATACGACGGCGACCCGCGGATCGGGTTTGTCACCGCAGGCCTCCTCGGCACCTGGGGCGAATGGCACACCTACCCGAGGAGCGAACTCTTCGCGAGCAAGGCGGTCCAGGCCGAGGTGATGGAAGCCTACGAATCGGCGTTCGCGGTCACCCCCGTGCTCCTGCGCTACCCGGCCGGAGACGACACCTTCCAAAAGGTGAAGAACGCCGATCGACCATTCGGCTACCACGACGATTCGTTCGCCTGGGCCACCCTCCACACCGGGAGGCAAGGGGACGAGTGGTTCTTCATGACGGCGCTTGCGGCCGCCGGCCCGGAGGCCGAATCGAAGTGGATGACCCATCCGATCGGCGGCGAGATCCGCCCGGAAGCGTGGGGGCTGGTGTTCGACGAGACACCCGGCAAACCCGAGATCCAGGACATCCGCCGGTGCGTGGAGACGACGCACGCGTCGTGGCTGCTCGACAGCGGCATGTTCACGAGCGCGCCGGACCGCGGTCGGGTCCAGCGGGCGGAAACGCTCGTGCGCCGGATGGGATACGAGTTCCACTGCCCCAAGGTGACGATCGGTGGGGTGGCGAACGGCACGCTCTCGGTCCGGCTGGAGATCGTCAACCGGGGAGTGGCCCCCTTCTATTACGACTGGAAGGGGGAATGGGGACTGCTGGCTGACGGCCGGGAGGCGAGCACACATCCATGCTCCGGAACGCTGACGGGGATCCTGCCGGGCGATGAGCCGAGCGTGTGGACCGACACACTCGACATGCATGGGGTGAAGTCGGGCACGTACACGCTCGCCGTGCGCGTCTCCAATCCCCTGCCCGCTGGCCAGCCATTGCGGTTCGCCAACGCCACCCAGGATGCCGACGCCGCTGGTTGGCTTTCGCTCGGCACGGTGCGGATTCCCGAATGAAAAAGCGGCGGGAGCCCTCGGGCCAACCACGTGGCATCGGTCCGCCGGCCGCCGCGCGACCGGACCGACGAGCGGGGATTTTTCGCTGAAAGCTACGATGGCGATCCCGTCAGTATCCTCCGACGGGCTTCATGTGCTGCTCGGAGTCACCCGATGTCGTCCCCCCCGCCACGCACCGTCGTCGTCACCGGCTCCGCAGGGCGCCTCGGCCGGGCCACCTGCCGAGAGTTGTTGCAGCGAGGCTGGCATGTCCGAGCGTTCGATCGCTGTCGGTCGCCTGCCGGCGAGTCAATCGTGGCCGATCTGGCCGACGCGGATGCCGTCGCCGCCGTGCTCCAGAGTGCCGATGCCCTCGTCCACCTCGCCGCCACGCCCGACGACGACGACTTCGCCGCCCGGCTTCTCCCCGACAATCTCCTCGGCCTCCACAACGTGATCGAGGGAGCGAAGGCCGCCGCCGTGCCGCGGTTGATCCTCGCGAGTTCCGGCCAGGTGAACTTCGTCCAACAGAACGAGGGACCTTGGCCGATCCGCGTCGGCGACCCACTCTCGCCGCGTGGCTGGTATGCGGTCACGAAAGTCGCCCTCGAGGCAGCCGGGCAGATTCACGCCAGGCTGACCGGCGTTACCGTGATCTCCGTCCGCCTCGGATGGTGCCCGCGCACCAAGGACCATGCCGAGGAATTGGCCGACAGCTTCCACGGCCCCCACTGCTACCTCTCTCCACGCGATGCCGGAACGTTCTTCGCCGCCGCCGTGGAGCATTCGATCCCGCCCGGCCACCACATCGTCTACGCCACGAGCCGCCCGGTGGAGATCGAGATGGTCGATCTCGAGCCGACGAAAAAGCTCCTCGACTGGGAGCCGCTCGACCGCTGGCCGGAAGGGGCGACGGACGATCTGCCGGGCTGACGCGGCGAATGCCGGAATCAGTGACGGTTTGCCCGTGCACTGGAACCGGCGTAGCCGACACGCGGAGCCAGAAATCGGGATCGCAGCCGGGCCCGAGTGAGTGAAGGCTTGGAAGGCCTCACAGGCTGTGGATGAAGACTTCGCCTCGTTTCAAGCGCTCCCATGAAGTCCCTGCTGCCTGATCCCCGATGCCGCGTTGAGTCTGGCCGCGGGCGATCGGGGCTCCACGGCATTGCACACCCCCGACGTTCCGAGCTACGCTCCGCTCTGAACTACCCGCGGCTACGGGGTAGCGATTTGAAGCCGCGATTCCCATTGCCTTCGCTTCACGGCCGACGTTCCCGTCAGGCACGCGGAGTCGGAAGGGGGCGTTGCCGTTGGGGCATCCTCGTCGATTTCACCTGTCGCTGCGGTGCCTTGATGACAGACATCGGCTTCTCCCTGCTGCGGCGATTCAACCTGCCCGCCGGCCGATGGTCATGGGCGGCCCTGCTGGTGGTCGTGTGCGGAACGGGACGAAGCCTGGCCGATGCCCCGGAGTCACAGCCAAAGGCCCCGGCCATCGATTTCATCCGCGACATCAAGCCGATCTTCGTGGAGCACTGCTATGGGTGCCATGGTCCGGGGGAGGAGCGGGGAGGCCTGTCGCTGGCCCAGCGTGCGCTGGCCCTCGCCGGGGGTGACACCGGACCGGCGATCGTACCCGGCTCTTCCGGCAAGAGCCTGCTCCTCGAGCGCGTGCGGGGAAGCCGGCCGCCGGTGATGCCGCTCGATGGCGAGCCTCTCTCCGATGCGGAAATCCGTCGGCTCGAGGCCTGGATCGATGAGGGGGCTGTCTGGCCGGAGAGCGCCGACGAGGCCGACCCCCGCCACCTCGCGGCGGCCGACCACTGGGCATTCCAGCCGCTCGAGAAGCCCCCACTTCCCGCAGCAGCACCGACGGAACCAGATCCTGCTCCGGCCGAGGTCGCGGTCAGCACGGTGATCGACCGCTTCGTGACGGCCCGCCTGATCGCTGCCGGCCTGCACGTCCAACCGGAGGCCGATCGGATCACGCTCCTCCGCCGCGCGACCTTCGATCTCACCGGTCTGGCACCTCCCCCCGAGACGATTTCCACCTTCGCAGCCGACTCTCGGCCGGAGGCCTATGAGGAGCTGATCGAGCAACTCCTCGCCTCACCGGCCTACGGAGAGCGCTGGGCGCGACACTGGCTCGATGTGGTGCGGTATTCGGATTCCGGCGGCTACGACACCGACATTCTCTACGAACAGGCGTGGCGGTATCGAAACTACTGCATCCGCTCCTTCCAGGAGGACAAGCCCTTCGATCGCTTCCTCGAAGAGCAGCTGGCGGGGGACGAACTCTGGCCGGAACAGTCGGAGGCGATGGCCGATGCGGTGGCTGTCTGGACGCTCGGCCAGTGGCCCAATGCCTTCGATGCCTTTCCCGACAAGCTCGCGTATGTGCGACGTAACGATCAGGTCGTCACGCTGAGCGAGGCGATGCTCGGCCTGACGGTCGGCTGCGCCAACTGCCATCACCACAAATACGACCCCCTCAGTCAGCGCGACTACTTCGGGCTGGAGGCGGTCTTTGCCGGCTCGGAATCCTTCAACCGCACCACCGGCAACGTCGCCTGGGTCAACGGAGAGAAGTCACACTTCCGTGCGCTGCGCCATGCCGCACAGCCCACGCCGGTCCATCTGTTGCGGCGCGGGGAATTGAGCCAGCCGGCCGGAAAGGTGGGGCCTGCAGCGCCCGCGTTCCTGCCGCACGGCGGCCCGCTGTTCCCGACGGGCGAAGAGGATCTGACCCAGGCCCGTGCCCGGCTGGCGAAGTGGATCACCACGCCCGACAATCCGCTTACGGCGCGGGTGATTGCCAACCGCATCTGGCAGTGGCACTTCGGCCGCGGGATCGTCGCCACCCCCAACGACTTCGGCACCCAGGGCGCCGCGCCTTCCCATCCGGAACTCCTCGACTGGTTGGCGGCCCAACTGCGGCAGGATGGTTGGCGGCTGAAGAGTCTCCACCGGGGGATCATGCTCAGCCGCACCTATCGGCAGGGCAACCGGCGCGAGCCAGCAGCGATTGCCGCCGATCCGGAGAACGTCCTGCTGTCTGGATTTCCGCGCCGTCGGATGGAAGCCGAGGCGGTGTGGGACCGGCTCCTCGAAGCCTCCGGCAGGCTCGACCGTCGGCCTGTCGACGAGCCCTTCGTGCCGCCGCTGACCGACGAGGAACTGCAGGGGCTCTACGACATCACGGGCAATCCCCGCGAGAATAAATGGAAGACCACCGAAGCGCAGCACCGACGGGCGATCTACATGCTCAGTCGGCGTTCCTTCCGCATGCCGCTGCTCGAGGCCTTCGATCAGCCGCCCAACAGCGTCAGCTGTCCGGTGCGGCAATCGACGACGGTCGCTGGGCAGGCGCTGGCATTGCTCAACGGCGACATTCCCGTCGAGCAGGCCGCGGCGCTACGGGATCGACTCTTCCGCGAGGAGCCCACTTCGAGCGAGCGCCGTCTCGAGCGGGCCTGGCTCCTCGTGTTTGCCCGCCCGATCGACGCCGATGAGTTGGTGGCTGCCCATTCGTTTCTCCGCAGTCGGCCGGAAGCATCGGGCGCCGACGCCTGGCTGGAGCTCTGCCTGGCATTGTTCAACGCCAACGAGTTTGTCTACGTCGATTGAGTGGTTCGAGGTCGGGCCGCCCGACACAACAAAGCAAGCACGCCCCATGTTCCGCGATCCCCGTTCAACGCTTTCCCGCCGCGACCTGCTCGCCGAGGCCGGCCTCGGATTTGGAGCCCTGGCGGCGCTCGGCGTGCTCGGCAGGGACGTCTCGGCGGCGCACCCGCTGGCTCCCCGCCCGGGCCATCATCGTCCCCGGGCCCGGGCCGTGATCTCGCTTTTCATGCATGGGGGCCCGAGTCAGCTCGACACCTTCGACCCCAAGCCGATGCTCGCCCGCTACGCCGGCCAGACGCTGCCGGAGAGCTTTGGCAACCTCGACCTCGAATTCACGAAGACGAGCACAGCGCAAGTGCTCCCCAGCCGACGCGGCTTTGCCCGCCATGGGGAGTCGGGCCTGGAGATCTCCGATCTCTATCCCCGGCTGGCCGCGCATGCCGACCGGCTTGCTGTCGTCCGTAGTTGCCACCACACCGAGTTCAACCACTCCCCCGCGCTCTATTTTCTCCACAGTGGCAACCGGCAGATGGGGCGGCCGAGCCTCGGCGCCTGGTGCACGTATGGCCTGGGATCGGAGGCGGAGGATCTGCCGGGCTATGTGGTGATGCGCGACGGGCCGCTCAAAGGGGGGCCGGAGACGTACGGCGCGGGATTCCTCCCGGCGGTCCACCAGGCCACGGAGTTGCGAAACGTCGCCCCCCCGATCCTCCATCTCGGCCGCTCCGCCAACACCCCTCCGCTCGACACCCGCGCGCTCTTGAGCTTCGCCCAAACGCTCAATCGCCACCACGCGGCACTCCGGCCCGGCGACGATCGCCTCTCGGCCCGGATCGCCGCCGGAGAGCTCGCCTTCCGGATGCAGACGGCGGCGCCCGAGGCGATCGATCTGGCGCGCGAGACCGCCGCCACCCATCGACTCTACGGCCTCGATCGCGACGAGACTCGTGCCTTCGGCACGCAGTGCCTCATTGCCCGCCGGCTGGTGGAGCGTGGCGTGCGGTTCGTGCAGCTCTATCACGGCGGGGGGAATGTCGGCTGGGATACCCACGGCAACAACGACGGCCAGCACCAGATCAACGCCCTCCAGACCGATCAGCCGATCGCCGGATTGCTCGAGGATCTCGCGGCCCGCGGCCTGCTCGATTCGACGTTGGTGCAGTGGGGGGGCGAGTTCGGTCGCACGCCCACCTCCGAGGGCTCCGACGGCCGCGACCATAACCCGTACGGGTTCTCCGTCTGGCTGGCCGGAGGCGGGGTGCGCGGCGGGATGGCCTACGGCGCCACCGACGACTTCGGTTTCAAAGCGGTCGGTAAGAAGGTGCCGATCCGCGATCTCCATGCCACGCTCCTCCATCTCCTCGGCCTCGGGCACGAAGAGCTCACCTATCTCTTTCAAGGGCTCGATCAGAAGCTGACCGGCGTCGAGCCGGCACGGGTGATTCGCGAGCTTCTGGCCTGACGGTTGGTCGGCGGACGAGCTCCGACCGGAGACGAACTTGTCCTCGCGAAGCGGCAAGGGCGTCGGGATCGACTCGGCGACGATCGTGTCGCTCACCGCCGATCTCGCAAGGCAGGCCTCTCCATCCCCGAGCGTGACTCGCCGAAGCAATGCGGCTGGAGGGCCAGGCTCCCGACGAAACACTGGCCGTCTGCAACGCGCGAAGGCGAGATCAGACAGTCAGCGACACGGAACTCGACTTGGGCCGGGCGCTTGGACGTGAACGTCCGGCGAGCGTGCACGGCCAACCTCGGCCAGCCGCTGGTCACGGCACCGCCCTAATACCGCACGACCTGCCCGGCACACCCAAGGCCGAGAGCGGCGAGTTCTTCCTGGGCCTTGGCGAGCATCATCGCCACGTCGCTGGCGACCGCCACGAATTGGAAGCCTTCTTTCACGCGACGCTTCGCGGCGGATGCGTCGGCGGTGTGGATCCCGGGCGCCACGCCATATTTCTTGCCGGTGGCGACGAGATGCTCGAGCGCCTGCACGAAGGCCGGATCGTCGCTCTCCATCGCCGGCTTCCGCCCCATCGACTTGAGCAGGTCATTGGGACCGATGAAGAAGGCGTCAATCCCGGGAACGGAGAGGATCTCGTCGGCCCGCTCGACCGCATCGATGTGTTCTGTCTGGACGACCACGAGGATCTCGTCGTTGGCCCGTTCGTAGTAGGTGCCGGGATCGGTGCCGAAGTTGACCGCATGGAGGAAACCTCCGACCGATCGCTTGCCGAGGGGTGCGTAGCGGGCGGCAGCCACCACCGCCTCGGCCTCCGAGCGGGAATTGACCATCGGCACCACGATCCCGAAAGCGCCGTTGTCGAGAACGCGTTTGATGTTCTCGGTGGTGTTGAAGGGAACGCGCACCAGCGGCACCGTTCCCACGCCCCCCGCCTGTCCGGAAAGCGCTCCCTGGGCCGCGACGTTGCCGAAGGCCTCGACGGCCGTCTCGATGTTCACAGGCGCGTGCTCGAGTTCGACGGTGAGCCAGTCGAAGCCGACACAGGCAAGGAGCCGGGCGGCCGTCGGATCGGGCAGGCACAGCCAGGTGCCGATGCTCGGCTCGCCGCGCCGGAGCTTCTCGCGGACGGGATTCCTTCTCATCGAATGGTCGCCCGGAGGGAGGGAGAGACGAGGACGTCGGGATTGGCTACCTGGCGCGGCCGCTGGCCCTGAAGACAGTCGACGATCGCTTCGGCCGCCATGAGGCTCACCTTCTCCCCGGTCTCGATCGAGTTGAAGGCCTGATGCGGCGTGATCAGGAGCCGCGGGCAGCGTCGCAGGGGACTGTCGGCCGGAAGGGGCTCGGCGGCAAACGCATCGAGGGCAGCGCCGGCGATCGCTCGCGATTCGAGGGCCGCGATCAGCGCTCCCTCGTCGACGAGCGCCCCGCGGGCCGTGTTGACGAGGTAAGCCGTCGGCTTCATCAGGGCCAATTGAAGCGCACCGACGAGCCCGCGGTTCTCGGGTGTCAGCGCCGCGTGGAGCGTGACGAAATCACTCTCGGCAAGGAGCCGGTCGAGATCGACGAACTCGATGCCCCCATGTCCCGTCTGGGCGACGTGCGGGTCGTAGCCGAGGACGCGCATCCCGAAACCGGCCGCCCGGCGGGCGACCGCGCTGCCGATCCGGCCGCACCCGATGATCCCGAGTGTCTTGCCATGGATGTCGTGCCCCCAGGCGACGGACCACTCGCCGGACCGGAGGAGATCCTGACCGGCATCGACGCGGCGCGAGACCGCAAACAGGAGCGCCCAGGCGTAGTCGGCCACCGCCTCGTCGAGAAGGCCGGGGGTGTTGCAGACGACGACGCCGGCTCGCGTCGCCGCCGCGAGATCGACGCAGTCGAGCCCCACGCCCCAGCGTGACACGACCTTGAGATCGGCGATCGCTGGGGACGCGAAGAAGTCGGCGTTGTAGGCATCCGAACTGGCGAGGACGGCGTCGAAGCCGCGAAGCGCGGCGGTCAGCGAGGGGACGTCGAGCGGGCCAAAAGGCTGCGCTACGGTCACCGCGCAGCCGGCGGTGCGGAACAATTCGTGCGCCTTCGACCCGGCGTCGAACGACGCCCGGGCGGTGAGGAGGACTTTCCAGGGGCGGTTTCGTGTCATGGGGTCCGAATGTAACGCATCGCCACGCCCGGGCCTATCGGCCGATCCCGTCGTACCGCTCCAGGGTGCCCTGCGGCCGTGCCCGATTCCCGGCCGCATTCCACCAACTGGGGACGCTACGATGCAGAGCAGCGTCAGCCGTCATGGCCCGACGGCGAAGTGATCGAAGCACGCGGATCATTCGCCGGAATGATCGGCGAACTCGATCCGCTTCAGGTTTTCCGCAGCGGCCGCCGCAGCAGCCGGGTCGTGGCCCATTCCTGCAGGGCCTTCACCGTCGTAAGCGATGGCGACGAACACGAGCCGGATCGGTTTCTCCGGTGCGACTTCGACACTGCTTCGCTCCCCGCCGGTGAGCGCTGCCCGGCCGAAGGGATTGGCGACCAGAAGCCCGTAATCGCGGTTGTGCCACCAACTGGGGCGGAAGTTCTCCAAGCCGGGCACGACGGTGATTCCGGCGAGGCCGCCGCGATCCCGGGGCGTGCCTGAAGCGTCGCTCCACGCCGCCTCCCGTCCCCACGTGCCGGCGGCGGTCGTCGCTCCGGATGAGTTCCGGATCTGTCCGCCGGCCCGTTCCACGAGCGGCGTCGCCAAGCGGACGCCGAATCCCATCTCTTCTTGGTCGCCGAAGCGGAGCGGAAGGTCCTTGGCTCGAATCGTCGCCTCCCAGGCGAACATCCGCCCCACGTCGCGATCGACGATCGCCAGCCGGCTCGCCATGGTTCCCATCTCGCGTCCCTCCGCCGAGACGAGTCGCGACTCGATGGCGAAGCGGACCCCGTCTGCCGCCGATCGCGGATCGCCACGGAAGGCGACGTGCTCGATGCTCCCCTTGGTGCGCCAAAAGTCCTCCCCCGAGATGTCGCCGAAGGCGAGCCAGATCCCCGGGTGCATGGCGGCATGATCGACAGCGTCGATCCCATCCCGCGGCGGATGCGCTCGCGTGACCGGAGTGCCGTGAGGGGCGTGGACATTGGCGAAGCAGGGACGCTTCACCGTCGGATCGTCGAAGAGGAACTCGGCCACTGGTGAATCGTCCCGCCGGATTACGAGCCTGCCGTCAAGCCGCGTCACGGAGAATGGAGACGGTTCGTTGGCGCGGCTGGAGCCCGTCAGCGCGAAAAGCGATGCCACGATGAGAAGGTGGACAATGGCTCTCATGGCAGCTTTGCGGGGTCGAGGACGACGCGCGCGATCGCCTCGCGGTTCCAGGTGTAGGTGATGTGGACGAGGCCGTCTGCCGACTGGATCACGGCCGGATAGGAAAACTCTCCCGGCTTCGTCTCGAGGGCCACGACCGTCTGCCAGGCGTGGCCATCGCGGCTGATGGCGACGTTGAGCGGCGATCGCCCCTTGTCGGTGTGGTTGTAGACGAGGAGGTGGCGGCCGTCGGCGAGCGTGACCGCATCGGTGCCGGCGTTGGGGTTGGGGAGCGTGCCGAGGCGTAGCTCTCCCCAGGTCTTCCCGGCGTCAGTGCTCTCGATCTCAAAAATCCGCCCCGCCTTTGTCCGCCCCACGGCGAGAAGTTTTTCGCCGCCAAGCTCGAGGATTGATGGCTGGATCGCGCTGACAAGGCCCGCAGCCCCTCCGCTTCCCTTCGT
>Ga0164292_10002359_pt1 | contig 15439 bp, 18 predicted proteins | sample GEODES117metaG_FD_111486 | JGI IMG/M metagenome (GOLD analysis project Ga0164292, IMG submission 111486) | Eutrophic lake water microbial communities from Lake Mendota, Wisconsin, USA - GEODES117 metaG | ecosystem: Environmental > Aquatic > Freshwater > Lake | place: USA: Lake Mendota... | reverse complement strand
GCAGGTTCCGGCATTCCAGGTTAACTCTGGCAGGGACCAGGCGAGCGCTGTGACATCTGGAGCGAAATCCGGTCTCATCTCCGAAGCTCAGACTCGCTCTGTTCAGCAAGCTGAAGCGGCAAAGAACACCAAAGGCACGGCAGCGGCGAGTGCCAAGGGTAATCAAGGTGTCGGTGTCACTCAACCGAAAAGTGGTCCGGGGGTGGGCACAACCACTCCCAAGGACAAACCAGCCAGTACGCCAACAACCGGTAGGCAAGTAGGTGTTTCGAGAGCGCCCCGGTAACTTGGTGTGTAGGTTTATGAGGTATTGCACTTACGCCTATTTACGTGAAGATGGAACTCCCTATTACATTGGCAAGGGAACGAAACATAGGCCGTACTCTAAAAACAGGCTTTTTAAGCCTCCATCAAAAGACAGAATTCTTATTCTTAAGCAAAATCTCACAGAAGAGGAAGCGTTTAAGCACGAGATATACATGATCGCTACCCTAGGCCGGAAAGACTTAGGCACAGGCATCCTTAGGAACCTTACGAACGGTGGTGAGGGGACAAGCGGCTGGGTTCCGTCTGAAGAGACAAAGCGGAAACAGTCTGACTCCAATAAGGGGAGAGTCAAAACTCCCGAGGAAATGCAAAAGATAGCAGAATCCGTAGCAGGCTACTCATGGTACAATAATGGGGAAGAAAATATGCAAGCTCGCGAACATCCCGGGGAAGGTTGGGCCAAAGGGAGGCTGTTGGATTGGCAGACGCCCCGCAATTCCGGGATGAGATGGTATCATCGTGACGGGGAAAGAAAAATGTTTAAAGATGATCCCGGGGAAGGCTGGGTTCTTGGGGTAACTGGAAGGGATTACTCCAATAACCACACGAATAAGGGTAAAAAATGGTATAACAACGGGCAACATAATCGGATGTTTGTAGATCCTCCTGATGGATGGGTGCCCGGAATGATTAGGAAGCGGCATGGCTGACGATAGGGTCTTTACGCTTGTTGGCAATTTTGTAGATAATATCACGGGGCCAATTCAAAAAATCAACGGATCTATCGACGCTCTTAAGAAGAATCTCGGATCTTTCGCAGGCAAGAAGGGTTCGTTCTCAGACTTGACTCAGTCGATGGGCAAAGTCATCGGTGCCCATAAAAGGCTTTCTGAGGAGGTGAAGACGCTTCGGTCAGAACTCAACGCCAGTATTCCAGTTCTGAGAGAATATCGCAAGGAAGTTGGCAAAACGGTATCAGCCAACATGTGGCTGCAAGGGAAAGGAAATAAGCAACGTTTCAACGCAAAAAATAATCCGACTCTTCAGTTCCTCAGTGCTGCGACTCGTCAGACGCAGGAACTGGCACGAGCTTCACGTGGGGTTCAACTCGGAGGACGCATTCCTCGCGGTGGCGGCGGTGGAGGAGGTGGTGGTGGAGGCCCTCGCCCCCCACGTCCACCGAGTACCGCTCGCATTCCGGGTGGAGGTGGCGGTGGCTATGTCCCCTCTTCCCGCTCTTCTTCAACATTTGGCACGAAAAGATTCGGCGTTTCTCGTGACGAGACGTTCGCTTTTGGTCAGACTCTTGGTTACACACTCGGCACCACCATCACAGGGGCCGTCGTCCAAGGGTTTCAAATTGGCGTGGGTTTTATGATTAAACCCTTCCAGTTGTTTGCAGGAGCCCTGCAGGAACGGGTACGGGACGAACTGTCAGATATTTCAGCTTCGGGCGGTTTGCTATCGGTGGCAAAACGCCAAAAAGGTACTCCGCTGGTTAAGTCTTTTCAAGACTCGATGGATTTGACGCAGCAGACGAACAAATACATGGCAGAAATCGCCGCTGCGTTACCTGGTGATACACAACAATATATCGAAGTAGGCAAACGCCTTAGCGACACAGCTGCCCGCATGATATCGGCGGACCCTGCGAAAGCAATTGCGTATGCCCAAGAATTAGCTGCGAGGGAAGGTAAAGGACGTACAGTAGGAACCCAAAAACAAGCCTACACTCAAATCATCGGTAACATGGCAACGCAAGGGGTGCTTGCGGGTCTTGGTGATGGTGGTGCAGGCGGAGGCGGTAGGGGGCTAATGGGTGCCTACGGTTTGCCGCAGCTCATGGAACGCATGATGAATGACCAAGAGGTCTCCATGGGGCAGTTCCAGAGGTACGCTGCGATTTTCCGTGACCCGAAAATCATGGAAGCCCTTGAAAGGTTTATTCCGAAGATCAACGCGACCATGAAGGGCACGGTGGATCGTGCTCGCGTCTTCGACAAATTCTTCGAGGAGGTTCTGCCACCCGAGATGATTCGAGCATTCGAGAGATCCTCCGCAGGTATCATGGAGGCTTTCAAGACGGCGTTTATTGGCCCTGAAACCGGTTTGCTAGGACTTGGTCGCAAATTCGAAAACATGGGCAAAAAGATGGATGCCTATGGTCGTTACCTGGATGAAAACGGAGATGTTACCAGTTTCGGGAATGCAGTAAACGCTTCTCTCTCCCTCTTCGACATGTTGCGGGATATCTTTGCGAATATCTCAATTTCTCTTTATCCTCTCGTAGACCTTCTCCCACAGATCTTCGATCCTCTCAAGAACATCGGAGATTTGCTGGTTGACGCTCGACACATCAGCGGTCAATTTTTACAGTCATTTGAAAACTACCTGGCTGGCCTCGATCAATTAGCTCAAACAACGAAAAAAGGTAATGAAGATTTCACTAAGACAAAACGGGCGAGAGCCGGTCTGTTGGCGATTACTAACTTCTTAACTGACGTCGGTGCTTTCTCTGAAGCTCAGTTCCAGTCAATGCGCCTTGAGATCCTGAATAATCCTTCTGCGGAACTCGGAAATATCCTGAATGGGATCTTGACAACCTTCTTTGAGTCAAAAGCTGCGTATGATTTAGGGAACCTAATCGGAACCGTCATTGGCACCACTCTGAAGCAAGTTGCCACAATCATTGAGTATTTTCTCGGTGTTGCAAAAACCAGCCAACTAGCCTCTGGCCTCAAAGACGGGTTCTACGCGGCAGGTGGTCCCGAAGCTTTCCGGTCAATCATTCAGAACATATTCAAGGCACTCTTCACAGCCATCCAGGAAGTTTTCAAGATTGCTCCTTTGGAATTTAGCATCATCGGCTCGGTCGCCCTGCTACTTCCCGCAACTGTCGCCGCTTTCTCCATCGGGCTTGCTAACGCCTTGGAAGGATTTATTGAAAGGGGGATAGCAAAAGCTTCCGGAAAACCCAATTTCGCAGCAGCGGGAGCATTATATGACCTGGACAAGGCCAAACTAAGGAAACCAACGATCACTGGTGACGTGTTCCCTGATTCGCGATCCTATGCAGCCAAATCCCCATCCGGAGTGCTGGGCGCAGCTCGAAGAGTTAACCCGCAATTCCCGCAGGTAGCAATGAAGCCTTACCCGGCGATGTCCCTAGGTAGGGGATTCACGGCGCCCGGAATCTTCAAGGATTTTGATGAAGTCCTCGATACGACGCTCCTTGATGATTTGCGGAATGGTCTCAAGAACTTGCCGACGGCACTTTCGAATCTCGCCAAAACTTTAACACCAGGAAAAGGAATTGGGGTCAGAATTGTTTCTGTTGGTAAGAATGTAAAAGGATTCCTTGGTGCAGCAGGAACTCGACTGGGCGCTGGTGGTATGGCAGGTCTCAGGAATCCGCTCGGCATGCTCGGAAAGTTTGGGACTGCCGTGGCCGGATTAACCGGAATAATCAGCGGTGTCGCAACTTTCTTTGAGACCGGAGACATTTGGAAGGGCTTAGGGGCTGCCGCAGGCCCGATTATCGGAACAATCATTGGAACAGCGTTACTGGGTCCGATCGGCGGTATTATTGGAAGTTGGGTTGGCCAGCAAGAGTCGGTTATTAACGGGCTCGGGAACATATTCGAGAACCTGGCGGCAACATTTGGAACCTTGATACAATTTGTCGGGACTTTGGGCAAGGACATTGGATGGGTAATCTCGAAGATTTTCAATCTCGGTGACAATTTCGATTTCCTAGGTGCCCTGATGAAGATGCTTGAGGCACCTTTCTACTATCTGCGACTAGGGATGCTTGGCATCTACGAGCTGTATCTGAATGCTACCCGAAGGGGTAACAGCCCAGAGGCGAAAGCTCTTCGGATTCAGAGGGAGAAAATATTTGGAGAGGATCTGGCAAAGAGAGAGATAAGCTCGGCAGCGAAAACCCCTTCGGGCAAGAGCTATACCCCTAAAGAAACGATTAAAGGTTTGGAGTCCTCTCTGAGCGCGTACCAGCGTTATGTAACAGAAGCAAGAGCAGCCAAAAACGAAGCAGCGATTGCAAAAAACCAAGTAGTAGTGGATTCTCTCAAACAGGAAATAGAAAAACTGAAGAAAGGAACGAACACTCCCACCTCCGCAAAGCCTTCTTCTATCTTCGCCACAGGCGCAACTCCTGCCGCAGCATCAGCTGTCCCCGCCGACGTCAAACAAACTGCCTCGAACATTCAACAACTCAACACAAAAGCTGCCACGCAAATCACTCAAGGTGCCCTCACGCAGAAAGCAACTGAAGAGACCAGAAAAAACACTGCTACTGCCAACACCACTCTCGGAAACCTTCGGGCAGCTGCTATTTCAATAAGCAACAAATTGTCTAGCATTCAAAATGCGATACTCAGCGATCTAAACAACATTCAAGCCGGAGTCAGTTCCATAAGCAGCCTGCTTGCAAGCGGGGGATTGAAAGTCAAGTCTGATTTTGGTGGTGGAGGACTCCCGGGAGGAGGCTCCGGTGGACCTGCAATTTTTGGGGCGGCCGCAAGTAAGTTCGGCTTGACCATGACCAGCGGTTACCGTCCTGGTGACCCTGGCTATCATGGTATCAACCGTGCGCGAGATTACTCAAACGGTAGTGGCCCAACTCCACAAATGATGGCGTTTGCACAATTTATGTACAGCGCCTTTGGAAGTAATCTGAAGGAACTTATCTATACGCCACTTGGCTTCTCCGTCAAGGATGGGAGGAAAGTTGCACCTTACGCTCAAGCAACGCATAACGATCACGTTCATGTTGCCTGGGCTTTCGGCCCCAATAACCCTGTTGCTTTCAACTCTTTGTCTGGCGCACGTAATTGGGAGCGATCTATGGTTCCAGGCTCGGCAAAAATTGCGTCGGTTACTACCAATTCACGAGAAGGTTTCGGAACCGGAACAAACGTTGTAAATAACATTACAATCAACCAGCAACCTGGCCAGAATGCTGACGAACTTGCATCCATCGTCGCCCTCAAAATCGGCGAAGCAGTTGCCGACGCTCGCTCTGCCAGCATTTTCGTGTAAACTAAGGAGATTCAAACAATGTCAAATGGTGGTTTTTTGAGGTCCCCTAGAGTTCGAGTCCTATGGGGAGAAATCAACCTGTCGGCCTACGACGGTACGTCAAAAGGTGCTCCAGCTTTCCCCGAAAAGAGCCCAGTCGTTTTCGACGTTCAAGTGGACCTGAGCGCAGAGGGCGATGGCCCGACTGCGGAGATGAAGTGGGATCCGACAGGACCAGGGTATGCGGTGTACGAATGGTTCATCTCCCAGCCCGAATACATGCAGACGCAAATTACCATCGAATTTTTCTACCCTCGCGGAAAGAGAGTTGTGTTTGTGTTTGTGTGGTCAGGCCAATCCATCAACTACGGTAATGACATGTCGGTTTCCGTTAAAATGGTTTCCGAACTTGCCGGCCTAATCAATGCCAATCTGCGAAACACAGCACAAGCCTATGATGAGAAAAAAGGCGCGAGTACACTCGACGTCTACAAGCGAGCCCAGAAGCAGTTTGGTCTTGAGAAGTACGAGAAAATTCTGCAATTCAACGAGACTTCCCTGCAGTATGCAAAGAAAGCCAAAATAATCAGTGCCTACGGGAATGATTGGACATTTGGCAACAACATCGCAAACGTCGCAAAACAAACAGGGGACACCGCGATGGGAATCAACATCGGCCAAGCCTCCGTTGTGATTATGCCACCATTTAGTTTTAAGGAGAAAGAAGGTAGCGCCCAGGAACCAGTGTTAAATGCCGCGACGGCAATCGGCCCTGGCCAACTTCCGGATGTAACAAAACGTTATGGCTATATTCTTGGCCCCTCAATCATAGATTCTATTACTCGAACCTCAAATTGGAAGCCACCGCAACAAGACAACGATAAAACCCCTGGGAGTCAGCCTCGGGCTCGAGATCCGCGCACAGGCCGATTCATCGCGCAGAAACCTCCCACGGCCCCTCAGGTGGCGCAGAGTAATCCCGAAGGGGCGGCAAAGAAAACATCGGCTCCGTTAGGAACTACAAACAATCGTGCAAGTCTCGGCATTCAAAATAAGGACAACCCTCTGGGTCAAGATCGGCAGAATGCGTTAAATGACGAGAAAAGCTCTGAGTTGAGTATGGACACTTTGATGTGTCCCATCCTTGTTGGTGTTAAGCCACACGATATCCTTTACGTGCCTTCTCTTACGGGCAAATACATCGAAGACTGGATTGTTCAGAGTGTCGGTTATTCACAAAATAATGGCCAAGTGAATATCAATCTGAGGGCAACGCGAGAGCTGGGGCTAGGGAAACCTATGAATGAGGCGGCGGCCAAGGAATTCACAGATTTTGCCAAGAGCCAAGGGTTGGTCGGGCCAAATGCGACTCTGGAAGCATGGGAAAAATACGCCTGGGATCTACCGAGGGTTACCTCCTGAGGGGTTTACTCCTTCGGAAACCGGGTATAATACTGGTGTTACTACTCAGAAAAAGGTCTGAGACTTACGGTAACTTGACCCAAAGCTAAACTGACAATGGCAATTTCAACTTTCAAGATTTCTCCTGCGCTCGACGACCGTAATCGTGCGCGTCTGGAGTCCAAACAATACACACGTGCTTACACGGATATCCCGAACAAAGCACTCCCTGAGAGCTATAAAAACGGTCTGAGTGCAATCTTCACTGCGCTCACTGGCGAAGACTTCGACGACGAAGGTTCCACCTTCACGGTTCGCGCTGACGCAAACGGAACATTCAAGCGTCTCTATTCTCCTACCGTATTCTCGACCGAAGAAAAAGGTCTGGTGATTCGGTGGGGCGATCGGGACATCCCTCTGGCAATCAGCCCCGGTAAAATCACCGTCGCTGGCGCACCCAAAGGCACCAAATTCGTCTTCAAGGAAGAGACGATTGGCAAATTCACAGAAGCAGTCCTGAACGTCTCCATCACTTCTGATGGTACTCTGTACTCGCTGCCGATTCCGATTCGTAGTGCAGACTTTGAAGATAAAGTCTCTGCAGACCTGCTGGATCTTCTGCTTGACGAAAACCCCGAAGCGATTGCCGAGAAAGTGCAAGTTGCTTCTGACCTAAGCAAGCGCGGAGAAAATTCCGGTTCTAGCGAGCGGATGCAAGGTCCCTTTGTCAAGGTTGCCCATCTCCCAATCGGCGACTACACTGTGACCACCTACCGCACGAAAGAAGGTGGTGCTTACGGCACCGACTACTTCCTTCAAGTGAAGATCGACGAGCCATTCAGTGCTCCCGTCCGCCAACAAGTTGACGGAGAGTGGATGGATGTCGAGACCGAGGTGATGGACTGGGCTATTATCAAGCCTAACAATTCCCTGAAGAAAACTCTGGCTGCAGAACCGGTCATCGACCGTGACAATCCTGCTACCCTGCGAGTGCTGGAACTTTCAGAGTACAACGGATTCCCAGCCGCAAAGTGCGTCCTGAAATGTGCTGCCTTTGCTGAGGATCCCGAGTCGTTCGATCTGTCGTTCTGAGGTCCATAATTCAAAAGTAGTTGGCATTCTAGGCTCGGGGATTTACCTCGGGCCTTTTCTGCTATACTGAGACGGAAACAACCATCCAAACCAGCCTATGTCGGACCCTTTTAAAACCACAACAAAGCAAGAAATCGACATTCTTGGAAAAGCGAACGAACGGGCCAAGGCAAAAACCTTCGGTTCGTCAAAGAAGAAAACAGAAGAGAAGAAAAGCCCCACTCGCGTAAGTGAGTTGTATAGTGTGGGAGTGAATCTTCTAAAGTCTCGCGGATTCACCGTCGAGCTAGATGAAACGGGCGATCACGTAAATCACCGGATTCTGAAGCCTACAACTCCTCCGCATATCGACGGTGTTCGGTACCCGAACACTTTTCTGCCTTTGCAAGATATCTCAGAGGACCACGACTTTGAGCACATTGAGGCCGCATTCCACCCCGATCTTTGTGAGGAGGAGGTGCGGGAATTTTGGCTACCCTTGTATCGTCCGAAAGCCGGTGACAGCGACCTTCAGAGCTTCACTGAGCGGTTGTTGAAGATGCGCAAAATTAACGAAGCCAAGAACATTCATCAAACTCTTAACTATGGACACACGTTTGATCCGGTTGGTCGTTGGGGTGGCGAAGTTGTGCTCAATCCTCGCATCTGGGTGCCTGACCGGGATTGGTTTGACCCTGCGCTTCGGAAGGTCACTTTTTCTGATGTTTTCACAATCTTCCCCGAAGCCGAGCAAGAAATGCTCCGACTTATCCTCGGAAGAGTTGGTGTCGGCAGAGCCAATCACCTTCCTCCCGGGAGGATGGAGCCAGTGGACCACACCGCTCGTATGGCGGGAGTCATCGTCGGGAAAGATGCAGGTCTCGGAAAATCCACCCTGTTTAATGGACTCACAGCTGCACTGCAACGTTGCGGTTTCGTCACGCACACTTTCAAGTCAACCGAAGACCGATTCGGTCTCAAAGCAGCAGCGTTGAGTGACATCGCGTATAAAGACGACACTTCTTTGGTATCCTTGAAGAAGTTTCTCGCTGCGGAAGAAACCAAGATTCTTATCACCAATGGTTTGTTTCAGGTGGAAGAGAAATTCCAGAACTCTGAGCAAATTTGGCCAAAGACTGTTATTCTCGTAAACAGCAATGACTGGAACAGTAAATTCGCCTACGATCTCGATCCGGGCATTATCGACCGAATCAAAATCATCTCAACCTATCGCGAGTACGAGGTTGCGAAGAACCGAGACTGTCTGGAGGGAACTGTGTCGGATGGCTCGCCTGATCTTCGTCCACGCGCACACATGCCGTATCTCGCAAACAAGCTCGGGGTCAGTCAAGAGGCACTTTATCTCTGGTGCTTGCGGTTGGCGACGGACCGATTCTGGCACATTATCACGGACACTCGCGATCCATCAATTAACCGCCTCCAAGTCGAGGTCCGGTACTGGACGACGCGCCAGCGCATCCGCTTCAAGGCAGATGTCACGCAGGCGCTTGTTAACGGTATGGCATTCGCATGGATGTTGCGCACAGGCGACTCCGAGGTTCCGGAACTCACGCCGGAGATGCTTCAAGAGTGTCTAGATCACTTTTACTTTGTCGGTGTGGATCCCTCAGGATTGCATCTAATGAACAAGATGAAGCGTCAGTGGGAAGCCGCAGGGAGACCTTCTACGCATTACTACCAGGGATTTCGAGAGGTTCGTTGGGAGTCTATCAAAAAGGCAGTCACACATTACGAGCAATTCGGCAAGAATTCGAATCAGACGACAACCGCCGAAGTCATCAAGGACATGATGGAAAAGCTGGTCATGAGAGATGGATTCAAGATTGGTGGTTCTGCTAACTATGTGATTGAGAATTGGGAACTGATGCGTTGCGCATCGGAAGAGCTAACAGAGGAGGGAGAGAATCTGACGGAAGGTCTTGACGCTCGGGACCTAACAAGGTTGAGAAACGCTGAGGCTCGGTGCCACGACGAGTGGCTGGGTAACAAACACTATAGCCCCGACCGTGCCGAAAAGTTCCGTGCTGCAGCCCGAGAAGAGCTTTATTCTCGTCTGGAAAAGGGGGTAAAAGTATGATGCCGACTACTATCCCCGACGAAACTGTGGATGCCCTCTCTTACGAGTGCAGCAAGCAGGCACGTCTCAAAGAACAACTGGAATCAGAAGGTTTCCAATGCGTGGACGACCCAGCGGGTCTTTACGACAAAATTGGAACTGTTCAAGAGATTGAGTGCTATTGCCAACTGTACACCCCACGTTTGCTCTGCAAACTCTTTGCCAAAGGTTGTGAAGACCTTGAACACTCTTTCTATCTCGTGCCACTTTGGCAGGTGATCAAATATTCTTACCAGATTCCACAACCTGGGGAATACTTTACTGCGAAGTTCGTTATTGGCATCCGCCGCGTAGGCGAGAATGCTTTCGTGCCATCCTTGCGTCTCCCACTTGCGTAAAATGGATAAATTCCCTGGCAGCAAAACCCAAGATGCCGCAACCCCGTTAAACAGTGCGGGCACACCAACGCAACCTTACGGAAACGCTGCCGGAAACTTTGACCTGAAGAACAAGTATGGTACTCGCAAGGTCAAGTCGAGGGAAGACCTCGATCAGCCTAAGGAAGGCGAAGAGCCAATGCGTGATGGCACCTTGCCGAAATATGGCGAAGGCCCTTTAAGTACAGGTGGTGCCTCGAGCGACGATTCCACCAAAAGGTACTTCGGTGACTTTAGCATCGAGGCCAAACGCAACGTGTTCGATCTACTGAAAAACCATCCGGAGTTTGCCCGCAAAGGCCCTATGAACATGGGTCGCGTTGGCAACAATACCAGGGAGGTTATGAAAAATGATCCGACTAAGATTATAGAGAACGGGGGATACATCGTTTACGAAGACCAACCACAAGCGTCCCAAACAAAGTACAAAAATGACCGCAAAACTAACTGATCCTGCGTCTTTTCTGTCGGGTCTCGTAACCAAGAAAGGAAAATCAGAACTTCTCGGTGTTTACCTTACGGGGGTTAACGTCCTGGCAGATTCTCTCGAGGATTACAACTATCCGGTTTCTCTCGATCGCATACAGAGCGAAGTTCATCAGACATTCCGCAAGGATGAGAACGACTGGAACCACCTGCTTGTTGAAACTCGGCGGAATATCGACGAAATCGTATACCCAATCTCGTTCTTGCGTGGTCGAGAACCGAACACTGTCTATTTCATCGTCGAAGGGCACGAGATGTCCGCGATGGTTTTTATTCCTACGCTCGTCGTCGAGGAGTTTGCAGTCGAGGTTATCTTCTTCCAGTGTCTGTTGCGTGAGGTATCCTCATTCGCAGGCAAAGTCCCCGGAAGCATCCGATTCACGATTGGCGCTGCCTCCATGTTGTGGGACGACCTGGTCGAACGGGGTCACGCCAAAGAGGTTGATGTCGGGTTCTGATTTACCCGGAAGCCCCCGCGCTATACTGGAACTGTCTACTCATGCACAATGACACTCACCGCAAACGACTACCAAACCGCTGCGCTGCAAACAGCAATCTATCCGAACCAAGGGCAGAATTTTATCTATCCCGTACTTGGGTTGGTAGGTGAATCTGGAGAAGTTGCAGAGAAAGCAAAGAAAATTATTCGCGACGGTGACGGTGTGCTCACCGACCCTGACCGAGAAAAAATCGCTCTCGAACTATCTGATGTATGTTGGTACGTTGCAGTACTCGCTTACGAACTCGATTACACACTTGAGGAAATCATGCAAATGAACCTTGACAAACTTGCTTCTCGCCAGCAACGTGGCGTTCTCTCCGGCTCCGGCGATAATCGCTGATTACTAAAATGATTGCTTCTCAAGTCACTTTCGAACGAATGATGGTTCATCGCAAGATGAATCAAATGTTGTCGAACGCCACCAGTTTCATCCAGGTGGAGTACGGTGTAGCCGAAGTCCACGCATGTTGGGACGGTTTCGCCGACACATCTGACAATGCGGGTCTGACCTTTAAAGACCTTGCCGACGTCTGCTCTCATTTTGCCGTTGCGCTAAACGACTACATTGAATACCTTTCTGAACCACTGGGATCGCCGATTTCTTAGGATTGCCCAAGAGGTGCAATCTTGGTCAAAAGACCCAAGCACAAAGTGCGGTTGCGTTCTAGTCAAAAATCGCCGAATTATCAGTACGGGGTATAACGGTCTTCCGGCGAGTCTCTCCGACTCCCTTGACCGTTACCACGACCGAGAATTCAAATTGGCCACAATAATTCACGCAGAGAAGAACGCAATTTTCAACGCTGCCAAGAATGGCTCCTCTAGCGAGGGCGCCACAGCCTACGTTACCTGGCCCCCTTGCTCTCAGTGCGCATCAGCATTGATTCAAGCGGGGGTCGAGAAGGTTATTTGCCCCGACCCGAAGAACGGTCCTGAGCGATGGGTATCGAACTTTCTTCTTGCAAATGAGTTGTTATACGAAGCGGGAGTGAAAATTCTTTATTACTCGGACTCGGACCTATGTCAAACCGAAATTGCCCAGTTTGTGGAGCATTCTGGATCTCAGATCAACTCTACTGGTCAGGAACCGGAAAACCTGGCAAAGACGAAGATCTCAATGCCCTCGTCTGTCGCAGACTTGCTCCCGAAAAGGCTGAGCGATGCATAAACCCTGCCAAGGGTAAAGAGGGAGGAATCGGTTGGGAAGAGCGAGAGAAAATGATTGAACAAGGTCTTGATGGCCTCTAGGGCGGTAAACCGCCTTTTACCTTAACCTCAGAACACGGTATACTAGACTCAGTTACGAAACGCAATGACTAACCACTCCCTTTTTCTCGACGCTGTCAAGGGCGACGCCAAGGCGATCACTGCGGTGGTTCAACAGTATACTCCCCTGGTCCACAAAATCGTGAACCGTTACGCCTGGATGTCCCCTTCCCACAGCCGTGAGGATTTGGTGCAAGAAGGTTTGATGGGTGTTGTGAAAGCCATCGAAACTTTTGACATCAATCGTAAAGTTGTGCCGATGACTTGGGTGTACCCTCAAGTCCGAGGTGCGGTGCAAAGTGTAGCCCGTAAGGACAACCGCATGCCAAAGTACCCTTTGTCGCTTGAGCAGAGTGACTGGGGAAATAACCTCGAGGATACGGTGCAGTACGAGGTGAAGGACGAGTATGCTTCCGAAATGATTCAAAAGCTGATTGAAGACGGTTGCGGTTCTCTTAACAGCAAGAGGGCACAAATCGTGTGTGATCGCTACGGTCTGCTCGGGCGCCCAGCAATGCGCCAAGGCGAGGTCGCTGCGAAGTACGGAATGAGTAAGCAAGCGGTTAACTCGCATATTGCGCGATTCACAAAGATCGTGCGTGAAAAGCACCCTGAACTGGAGGCACTTGTTAAATGAGTGCTACTGAGAAAACTACCTTGGAGAACGTAATGACTGACAACCACCCGATTACCGTCCCCGCTGGATCCATCACCGGATGGAAACTGCTTTATTGTAAGTATCAAGGGCATCTTTCTGAAACCGAATATATTGTCCTAAAATCCGCCCAATGGGCCTCAGACATGGAGCTGGAGGCGTGCTGTGAGTGGCTGGAGCAAAACCAAGGGCGCTGGGAAATCCCCATGGCTCTGCGTGCCGCTCGCCGCCCCAAGCCGCCGAGCTTGAAGGAGCAGGCGCTAGCGGTACTGGACGACTGTGCTAACTGCCTCGACGGTGCCCACGAAAACACCATCCGCCGCGCACTGGAGGCCCTGCCAAATGACTGATTACCGCGCCCTGTGCGCTGAGCTGGTTGACGCCATTGGCTCTCTTGTCGGAGGCGTTAAATGCGGTCATTACCAACAGCAAGACATGTGGAAGTGCCGCGAGATTTTTGACCGCGCCCACGCCGCCCTAGCCCAGCCCGCGCCGGTGGCTCCAGTGGCGCCGACTGATGAGGAACTCTATGAGTTATGGGAGGAGAGTGGTTTTGAAAGCGACCGCTTCGCCCGTGCCGTCCTTTCTAAGTGGGGTAACCAATGACTGACACAGCAACGGGTAAAAGCATTATTGTCACGAAAGTTTTTGACGACGACTGTGACCTGTGCCGCCACATGAGCAAACATGATCGAGTAACTTTCGAAGGTTTCGACGAACTTTCTTATCAGGAAGTGAAGCTCGATGATGTTATCAATCACAACAACAATCTTACGAAACTGCGCATCTACCAGTGCTTGGAAAGGCATTGTCTAAGCCCTGACTACTCTATCGACCTTCCTGTGTACCTATTCCTTACCAAGACTGGCAAGTATCTAGGCCACCAGCAAGGAGCAGCGACTATCGTCGAGTTGCGCGACAAAATCAAGGAAATCCTTGAAGACACACCTGAATAATTGAGGATTTTATGAATTGCTTGGAGTACACGCTTTGGTTCACCTGAGAGAAGGCAGCTTTGCCGCTCTCAATGACTTTACCGGTTTGGTAAACGCCTTTAACAAAACCATAGGTCATTTTGGTTTAGATAACCTGTATGACCCTCAAATTCATCAGTTTGAACCCCAAGGTCTCACGGGTATTGTCCTTTTGGCTGAATCCCATATTTCGATTCACACTTGGCCAGAAAGAGGAGAAGCGGCGATAGATGTTTTTACTTGTGGTGAACGCAATTCAAAAGCGATTGCCGAGTATTTTTGTAAAACTATTGATAGCCAATGCGCTTATGCTGTGGAGGTAGTTGAACGATGACTAAGAAAAAGAAGCTGGTGAAAGAAGCCCTCGAACATCCCGAGCTGTACGCACCTGCGGAGTTATCCTTCTTTCGACTGTGGTTGCAAAAGAGAAAGGAGAAGAAACAAGCAAAAAAGTCCAGAATCCGCCTCAATCTTGAGCGGATGTTTCTCCTTTGAAAGGTTTACTTTTGTAACGAAACGCTATAATGGCTGTGACACCCGCTATAATTTTAATGACGGTAACAACCGAGGACAACGGCAACCAAAACATGTGGGCGAAAGAGCCCGTTATGACTTACGCAGATCACCCTTGGGGTGTTCCCCACAACGAAGTTGCTGAGAAACTTAATGGGCGCCTTGCAATGTGCGGCATTGTTGCTGGCTTTATTTCTTACGCTCTCACTGGCAACCTCTACTTCGGACTCTCCTGAGGAAAACGATGACTGAGTTTCTCTGGCTTTCTACAGCGGTAACTTTCTTCGTTCTGCTTGCTTACTCTGTACAACAACTTGCTGACACCTACAATGTTTAACGAAAAAGCTGAAAAAATCAACGGTTGGGCCGCAATGATCGGCATTATCGCTGCCATGGGTTCTTATGCCCTCACAGGTCAAATCATCCCGGGAATCTGGTGACCGAGTCAGTCCACAGCATAACGCTCCTTATTGCTTTACTGCTGCTGGGCACTGCCTACATTATCTACTGGGTTCTAACCTACGATGACCGACACTCTCCCTGAAATGTGGTGGCCCTCTCCCGAAGCTTTCGACGACCTTACTGTTGAAGACACTGAGGAAGGTTTCACCCTCGAAGCTCCCGACGACACCGAATGCGCCGAGTGGCTGGCCTACTGGGACCAAGACGAGGCTCATCACAAAATTTTCGAGGATGAGTTTATCAAGGTCCTAACCCATTACGCAAACAAAACACTAGAGACACATGGCG
>Ga0164292_10002358_pt1 | contig 15442 bp, 13 predicted proteins | sample GEODES117metaG_FD_111486 | JGI IMG/M metagenome (GOLD analysis project Ga0164292, IMG submission 111486) | Eutrophic lake water microbial communities from Lake Mendota, Wisconsin, USA - GEODES117 metaG | ecosystem: Environmental > Aquatic > Freshwater > Lake | place: USA: Lake Mendota... | reverse complement strand
GCTCCAAGCGCGGAGGAGCCCATCGACGTCAAGGCTGTTGCAGAGCGCGCCGACCCGGACAAGGCAACGCCAAAGCCTTCCGATCTAGATCTGCCCGATCTGCTTCCGACCGCGCCCGATTCGAAACAAGCTCCGGACGCACTCGACAAACCCGAGCCCCCAACGAAGAAAGCTGCCGACACGAAGCCGGAGAAACACTCGTGACCGCTCGGCGAATCTTGCGCTCCCTCGCGACGGCTTCCCTGGCTGCAAGCCTCACGCTCGACGCACACCTCGCGCGCGCGCAGGAATACCTCCCTGCTGGTTCGGTGCATCTTGCAAGTGGTATCGAGGGCAGCGGTCGCGGATTCAGCCGCGCCCGAACGCGCCTTCGCGTCGCCGCCGAGCTGCGCACTGACGAATCGCCCGACAATGCCATCGTCGTCGCCGCGATTGTCGATCTCGAACCGCGAGCGGCCTTCGGGGCCGAGGTTCGTTACATGCGCTCGATGAGTGAGCGAATCTTCGTCGGCGGAGGCGCAATTAGCTATATCGCGCCCGCGATCTTGATAGGTCCGTGCGCGGGCGCCGAGCTACGTTGGCGTCTTTTCACCAAGAGTTATCTCGCTGTAGGCCCTGAAATCACGGCCTTCCCGATCGGTACCGACCTCCCCGACGGCACCGTCATTTGGCAAACCCTTCTGCAGGTCGGATTCCGTGCTGATCTTTAGGTATCGGCGACCGACCTGCATCACGGCGCTGGCAGCCTCTGCCTTGTTGTTGATGCGCTGCGCTCCATCCGAACACTGCCTGCGCGTCAGCGATTGCTACGGGGGCCTTACGTGCATCGAAGGCACATGCCGCGCAGTCTCCGCAGACACCTCGGGCGATGGCGGCGCCAGTTCTACCCGCGGCGCATCGGGCAACAGCGCGTCGACCGCGCCTTCGACCGCCGACGCCTCGACGGCGGTCGCGGCGGCGCCAGACAGCGGGGCACCGAATGCATCGAAACCCGACGCGGCGGCGCCAGACGCCTCAAGCCCGACGGGCGGTGGCGACGCGTCGACGGGTTCGACGGACACTTCGACGGACTTCTGACGAAAGTGTCAACGCGTCGACAGCCACGCGTGCGAATGGGCCTCGGCCACCGTGGCACCAGGCGTGCATAGCGAAGATGGTATGTTCCGCTCGCTCCACGTCGCCGCAACAGGCATGACGGCTCAGGAAACCAAACTTGACACCATTGCCAATAATCTGGCGAACGCGAATACCACCGGATTTAAGCGCCAAGACGCCGACTTCGAAGATCTCCTTTATCAGAACTTGCGTGCTCCAGCGACGAACGCGGCCGGAGGCGCTGCGCCATCGGGAGCGCAAGTCGGCAGCGGAGCGCGCGTGGTATCAACGTCGCGTTGGTTTTCACAAGGACCTATTCAGCAAACCGGAAATCCGCTCGACGTTGCCATCGAGGGCGGCGGATTTCTCGCTGTCAATCGACGTGAAGGCGAAATCGCTTATACACGTGCAGGTTCTCTGAAAGTCGACGCCCAAGGTCGACTCGTCACCAGCGATGGGCTCGCGGTCGAACCGCCGATAACAGTGCCGACAGACGCGACGCAAATTGCGATTTCGGCGGATGGAATCGTTACAGCCATGCAGCCTGGGCAGCGCCAACCAACACAACTTGGGCAACTGCAACTCGCGACGTTCCCCAATCCGAACGGACTCGCATCCCTAGGGCACAACCTTTACGAGGCCTCCGCATCAAGCGGCGAACCTCTTGCAGGCATCGCGGGCGCCGATGGTCGAGGCACGTTTTTGCAAGGCGCACTGGAAGGATCGAACGTCGAAGTGGTCACCGAAATGATTGCGCTCGTTCGCACCCAGCGAGCCTACGAAATCAATTCGAAAATCGTGAGCGCCGCCGACGAGATGATGCGCAACGCAACGCAGGTTCGATAATGAGAATTTACCCTATTTCCCTTTCATGGTTTTCCGTTTTCGCCCTCGCAACGGCTGCATACGCGGCGTCACCGAGCCTTGCAGCGTCACGATCGTATGAATCTGCGAAGGCAGCGTCGCCCGCGACTGCCCACGAAAAAGGTGTATCTCACAATCAAAACCCAATCCCCTCTGCGAGCCGGCGTGCCGCCCTCAACGAAGTGCTCGAAATCACGCGAACGGCCCTGCAAACGTCTCGGGTAAAACTCGCCAAGGGAGCAGAGATTACGCGAGTGCGGTCGAGTGTCGATCCCACTGCAACAGAGTTGGTTGTGCCCATCGCTCCGTCGCGCGTAACGATTGATTTCACGCCCCCGGCGCGCAAACCCGGCACTGTTACGACCGCGGGCGTACTCGTATTTTGGACCGAATCGCGAATCACGGCGCGACTTCCTTTGCGGGTGGACGTCGCGATGGCCGCGTCATCGCTTGGCTTCGACGTGCCACGCGGCGCACCGGTCACCTTGCTTGTGCGCAAGGGCCTCGTGGAAGTGAGCGCTCCCGCGGTGACCGCGAGTGACGCCGACATCGGCGATGTCGTCAATGTCCTGTTGCGACCTTCAGGGCGATCGATTCGCGCCGAGATCATCGCCAATGATCGAGCCGTAGCGGTTGGCTCAGGAGCGGATGCATCCGCGTCATCCACACCGCTAGCAACATCGCCGGCGCCGCCGGAGTTTGCCACGAACGCTCTCGCATCGGCCTCGCATGGCGCGGCCGTGAGTTCCACGTCGATACAGGAGGGTCAAACCACGCCATGAGGCTTCGCCGACGAAAACCCTGCTGGATGACTTGTGCCCACGCCTTGGCGTGCGCTTTCGGTCTGGCGTCGGGTGCCTGCGGCCCGAAACATGTCGAGCCCTTCACCCCGCGCCAGCGCGTCTACAAGCCAGGACAATACGCGCAGCAATCCGAGAGCGCGCGCCGAGCACCAGGCTCCCTTTTTAGCGAAGCTACCGGCGGTTTCTTGGAAGATACACGCGCCGTACGCGTCGGCGACCTTGTCGTGGTCCGCATCGAGGAAAGCGCGAATGCCTCCGGGGGCGCGACGACCAACCTCAAACGTGACGACCAAGGCAACGCAGGGGTCAGTTCACTGCTTGGCTTGGTTCCTGCTCTCAAAAAAGCGTATCCGGGGATGGATACAGCCAAGCTTCTCGAATTCGCGTCATCGAGCGGTTTTGCAGGTGCGGGCGACACGGCCCGTAAAGGAAACCTTACCGGAAACATTGCTGTTCGCATCACGCGCGAACAGCCCAACGGCGACCTCTTCATTGAAGGCACGAAAGTTGTATTAATCAACAATGAAGAATACCACTTGTACATCTCCGGTCTTGTCCGCCCCACGGACATTAGCCCCAATAACAGCATTGCCTCTACTCGCATTGCCGATGCGCAAATCGAGTTTACGGGGCGAGGCGACCTCGCCGACCAGCAACGAAAAGGCTGGCTCGTAAGATTATTTGACACTCTCAATCCGCTTTAATGCGCATCACGCACAAGCGCCCTGCGCGCCTATTACTCCGTCACTTCTCGCATCACGCACACACGTCGACCTCAAACACCTGACTCGGGGGTTTTGCGTTTCCGATGAATTTGTTTTTTGCCACCCGCAACCGCTTCGTGCGCAGCGCCATCGCGATGGTCCTTTGCGTATGGGCATTGCTTACCGTTCCGAGCGCTGCCCATGCCGAACATGTGCGAGACTTGGCGGATGTTGCAGGTGCGCGTGAAAACCAATTGATTGGGTATGGGCTCGTCACTGGCCTATCGGGCACTGGTGACGATTCGAGCATTCCGTTCGCCACGCAGTCGGTTCTTGCCATGTTGCGGCGTCTCGGCGTGCAGGTCGATCCGGTTCAACTCCGCCTTCGAAACGTGGCTGCGGTGGTTGTGACCGCGTCGTTTCCCGCATTCGCGAAGCAAGGGTCAAAGCTCGACGTCGCGGTGTCCTCGATTGGCAATGCTCGCTCATTGTCAGGCGGCGTCCTCGTGCAAACGATGCTCAAAGGAGCCGACCAAAAAACATACGCGATTGCGCAAGGCGCGCTCACCGTGGGCGGCTTTGATGCAAAAGGAAATACCGGAAGCAGCGTAAAGCAAGGCTCAACCACATCCGCACGAATTCCAGAAGGCGCCATCGTAGAGAAAGAGATTGATACCCAAATAGGCGAAAACGATAAAATTGCGCTTCATCTGCGAACCCCCAGTTTCGCTGTCTCGTCGCTGCTGGCATCGGCCATCAATAAGAAGTTCGCCGCATCCGCGTCTGCGACGGACGGCGGCAGTGTCCGCGTCACCGTCCCGACCGAATACAAGGGCCGTGTTGTTGAGCTCATCGCTGCGCTTGAAGACCTCGACGTCACGCCGGTGCGACGCGCACGCATCGTTGTCAACGAACGGACAGGCACCATTGTTGCAGGTGGAGATGTTCGCTTGGCTCCTTCCGCCATCGTCCACGGCGCACTCACGGTCATCGTGAAAGAAGCGCCCACCGCTTCGCAGCCGACGGCTCCGTTTGGGGCGGGCACAACGGTGGTCACTCAGAAAACCGAACTCATGACGCACGAAGACTCGAAGCCTGTTGCCTACCTCAGTCAAGCTGCGTCGCTGTCCGATGTCGCATCGGCTCTCAGCCAACTCGGACTGTCCGCGCGAGAACTTACCAGCGTTCTTCAAGCCCTTCGCGCCGCCGGCGCTCTCGAAGCGGAGCTCGTTGTCCAATGACAATCCAATTGCAACCCACACCTATTCAGCCCTCAACCACTTCGGTGTCGGAAGTGCGACACGTGTCGCACGATCCGAAGCGAGGACGCGACTTGGAGCTTGCTGCGCGTGAGTTCGAACAGATCTTCGTGCGCGCGATGCTCAAGGGCACACCGATTGGTCAAAACAATGACGCGTACGGGGACCTCGCCGTCGAAGCCATGGCCAAAAGCGTGACGCAAGGCCGCGGCCTCGGACTCGGTGAAATGATCCGCCGCACTCTCGAAAAAAGCCAATCCGCGCCGCCGCGCGAATTATCGCTCAAGGTTTCCGATGAACTGCCGTAAGTCGCCCAAAATGGGGAGTGAAGTCCATGCGCATTGATATCAAAGACGCGTACGCCAAACTCAATCGCTCAAACGCGAATGTGGGCGGCACGGATGGTTCCAAAACGACCGGCGCTGCGGCAAGCCGGTCCAAAGACGCCGCGCAAGGTACGGCGACGAGCGCGGTTGGATCAGCCGCGAGCTCCACATCGACGACCGTTACCGTGTCGACGAAGGCCCGCGAGCTGGCCGCCTTGGCCGCGCCTTCCGAGGCGAAAGTTGCGGCGCTCCGCGAACGCATTGCTCAGGGGGATCTGAAAATCGATGCCCGCTCTATCGCGAGCAAGTTGCTCGGAGATGATGCATGAACTCTGCAAAAACCGTTATCGAGAAATTACTGCACGTGCTCGACGTTGAACGCGAGGCGATTCGCAAACTCGATGGTGCCTCCGTTGGGCGCGCATCGGCCCAAAAAGAAGAGCTCGCGGCCGAGTTGTCACGCGCATCGGCCGACGATTTGCGTGAATTAAAAAGCGAACTCAACACGCTCCGGTCGGAGCTGCGTCGCAACGGCGTTCTTCTGGCTCATGCTCGAGGCTGCATCAACGAAGTACTGGACATGATGTCCCCCTCTCGAGGCGGACCGAGGCGAGGCACCCTGCGCGCACAAGTGTAACTTACAACATTTAACTGAAAGGAGCTGCTGTGGGAGGCCTGTTTTCACTGATGTCGCTTGCGCGCGATGGAATTGCCGCGCACAGCGCTGCGCTTCACGTGACTGGCCAGAACGTCGCTGGGGCGAACACGCCCGGCTACGTCAAGCGTACAGCCACGCTCTCGAGCACCGTCGGAGGCGGCGTCGAAATGTCCGCGGTCGCGCGCAACTTCGACCGCTTCACCTACTCGCAGCTCGTCGATCAATCGGGGCGCCTGGCCGCCGCGACCGCGCGTGCCACGGCCATCAGCGACGTCGAAGTGCTTGCGACCCCGGCCTCCGACCACATCGGCGATCGTGCCGACGCCTTGTTCGATGCGCTTCACGAACTTGCCCTCCCGCCGTCGAGTGATTCCGCCCGAGCGTCGGTACTTGCGCGCGCCGCATGGCTGGCCGCCGGCTTCTCCGAAACTGCCGACGGATTAGATGCATTCCGCACAGAGCTTGGCACTCGCGCATCCGAGGTCGTCGGCGAGGTCAACGATCGCCTCGCGTCGCTTGTGATGGTCGACGAAGGGATCGTCGCCGCGCGCGCTCGCGGCGAGCAAGCGAACGACTTGATCGATACGCGCGATCGCCTCGTCAAGGAGATCGCCGAGCGCGTAGGCGCACGCGCCATTGACGCTCCAAACGGCGGCATCACCATTTTCGGCGCCGGCACGGTTTTGTATGAGGCCCGAAAACCCACAACCCTCGTGAGCTCTCTCGATATCGGCGGGTCGCTTCGCATCCAATCCAACCGCGAGGGCGTCCTCACCGATGTCACCAAGGCCATCGACACAGGAACGCTCGCGGGTATTCGCCAAGCTCGCGACGTAGACATACCTGGACTGCTCGATTCACTCGATGCATTTGCCAAAGATTTGGCCGACAGCGTCAATGCCATTCACACCACCGGTTTCGGGCTCGATGGCAATTCCGGACGCCCTCTGTTTACCCCGTCGGCCACCGTCAAAGGCGCCGCGCATGCCATGGAAGTAGACCTCTCAGTCCGGGACCACCCGGAGCGCGTTGCCGCAGCAGGCGCAGCGGCCGACGTCCCCGGAGGCAACGACATTGCCGTAAAACTTTCCGATCTAGCCCGCGCCCCCTTAGCCGGAACAGGCACAGCTGGCGAGCGTTTTGCGGCGTTCGCGGGAAAAGTCGGAGTGCTCCGCACGGTGACGCGCAGCGACGAAGAGATGCGCAAAGACACAGTTGCTACAGCAACATCGTTGCGAGAAGGCACCAGCGGTGTCTCCACCGACGAAGAAATGATCCAACTCCAACAATTCCAACGAGGTTTCGAGGCATCCACTCGAGTACTTCGAACGGTCGACAGTCTCTTTGACTCTATCTTCCAGTTAGTCCGATGAGAATTACCGACAACACACGCCTGATTGCCATTTTGCGAAACAACGAGTGGAGCGCAACGCGCCTGTCGGAAGCCTCGCGTCATGCGAGCGCAGGGGCCAAAGTCCTCGCCCCGTCGGACGACGCCGCTGCGTACACCACATCTGCGCGACGAGGATCGACCGTTGCCAATCTGTCGTCGCGAACACGCATTGCGCGGTCTGCCGCGGACGAACTCGGTGTCGCCGAGCGCGCCCTCGATTCGGCGACGGAATTGCTGGCCGAAGCAAAAACCCTGGCCATTCAAGGCGCAAACGAAACCATGAGCCCGAACGACCGCAAGGCCCTCGCGATGCGCGTCGCCGGCATTCGCGATCAAATTCTCGAACTGGCCAATACGCGCGGTGCGGGTGGCTATGTGTTCGGTGGCACGCGCACCGACGTACCTCCATTTAGTCCTACCGGCGCGTTCGGGGGCAACGACACCGAAACGCGAATTCCCGTTACCGATGGTGTAGCGCCTCGCAAAAACGTGAGCGGCGCGAAAGCCTTCACGGCAGCGGGAGGCACCGATGTGTTTGCAGAGCTCAACAATCTCGCCAACGCCCTGACCACCAGCAACGTCACGGCCATTCGAACGGGAATCGACACGATGCAAGCCAGCCACGACCAGGTCGTCGCGATTCAGGTCGATGCTGGTCTCTCGATGGAGCGATTGCGAAGCTCGGCCGACGTTCTCGAGGCCGCAGGTCTTACGGTTGCACAAAGTCGTTCGCGCGACATCGGCGCCGACGATCTCGCCGGGATGGCGACCGAACTTGCCGCCGCGAGTTCGTCGTACTCGCAAAGCCTCACAGTGACCAAAAAACTTCTCTCGCTGCCTTCTCTCGCGCAGCAGGGTTAACCTCGCTTCGCCGTTGCTGCCGCGCCCCGCAGCGCACGCCGCGGTCCAGGCAACAACAGCGAAAGCGACCCCACGATCCGTGAAAGACAGCACAGGCGCAGGCGTACGCACCTGCTCCGAGCAAGCGACGTAAGCGACATAAGCAACAGGGCGAAGGTAAGCGGAAGAAGCGACGCAAGATAAGCGAAAAAGTTTGACAGAAACTGAACAAGCCGCGAGCGTGGCCAACGATTCAGCGGTTTGTCCCATCGATTCCGGAGAACGGGCGTTCGACCGGAACCTTGAGAAAAACACCCAAACTCGCGTTTCTTCCACCTTCTCCTCTGTTTTCTCGCTTCGAGCCATGCACACACTCCGACTCCGCGGCGCGACAACGCACAACCTTCAGCACGTCGATCTCGACCTGGCGCCGGGCGAGCTCGTGGCTCTCACTGGCCCAAGCGGCGCCGGCAAGTCGTCGCTCGCTATCGACACGCTTTACGCCGAGGGACAGCGACGCTTCGTCGAGAGCTTTAGTCCGTACGCGCGGCAGTTTCTCGAGCGGCTCGAGAGGCCTCCTGTGGCCTCACTCGATCCGGTGGCTGCATCCGTCGCCGTCGACCGCCGGGCTCCCATTAAATCGAGCCGTTCAACACTTGCAACCCTCACCGATCTCGAGCCGTACTTCGCAGCGCTGTTCGCCAGTGAAGCGGTCCCCATTTGCCCCACGTGCCAAGTCAGTGCCGTGCTCACAAGCGCTCGCGAGGCAACATCGCGTGCCCTGCGAGAGCTCGATAGTCAGCGCGCAACCGTGAGCTATCCGGTCACGATAGCCTCACGGCTGGACTCCTCCGACGGCTACCTCGACCTGCGCGAAACACTCGTGCGCGACGGCTACCGTCGACTCATTATCGATCAGCAAATTCGCGACATCGACGACGTTGCCCCGAGCGAAGCGAGTCGCCCGGACGCTCGTATCGAAGTTGTTGTCGACCGTTTGCAGATTACATCTCGTGATCAGCAGCGTTTACAGCAAGCCATTGAAGTCGCGTGGGAACGGGGTTTTGGACGCGCCGAGGTGCGCAGCGCCGAACCCAACAACATGCACCTTACAATTGCACGCGGACTTGTGTGTCCGTCGTGCGCTGTCGCTTTCGATCCGCCGCAACCTGGGTTTTTCTCCTACAACTCTCCGCTCGGCGCGTGCGCGCAATGCCACGGCTTCGGACGCACGATCGAAGTCGACTGGAACAAGGTCATTCCCGATCCTTCGAAGACCCTCGCCAAAGGCGCCATCAAAGCGTGGACAGGCAAAGCAAGTACGTGGGAGCGCGAGCTCCTCAAAGGGTTTGCACGCCAGCATCGCATCCCGCTCGATGTCCCTTGGAGCCACCTTTCCGAGGCGCAGCGTTCGCTTATTTTGGACGGCGAAGGCACGTGGTCCGAGGGCAAATTCCCCGGAGTACGTGCATGGTTCAAGTGGTTAGAAGGCCGCACGTACAAGATGCACGTTCGCGTGTTTCTTTCACGCTACCGCGATTACGTAACTTGCTCGTCGTGTTCCGGCGCTCGCCTCAACGAAACGGCACGCAACTACCGCGTTGGCGACCTTGATCTCGGTGCATGGCACCGCCTCACCGTCGGCGACGCCCGCGAACAACTCACGCGCGTCACCCCGAAATCGCCACACGGAATCCGCGCAAAAACAGAGCTTTGTTCACGCCTCGCGTATCTTGATGCCGTCGGGCTTTCGTATCTCACCCTCGACCGCCCGGCACGCACGCTCTCAGGCGGCGAAGCGCAGCGCGCGAACCTCACAACCGCTCTTGGCGCATCGCTCACGGGCACCCTTTTCGTTCTCGACGAACCCACCGTGGGCCTTCACGCGTTCGATATTCCGCCTCTCGCGCAAGCGATGCGCGACCTTGCGCACGCGGGCAATACCGTCGTCGTCATCGAACACGACGAAAGCGTCATTCGCGCGTGCGACAGGGTTGTCGAACTCGGCCCGGGAGCGGGTCCGCACGGCGGGCGCATCTTGTTTCAAGGCACCCCAGGCGACCTCGCGGCATCGGACACCCCCACCGGTCGCGCTTGGTCTGATCAAGCAAGCGATACCTCAGGTGATTCAGCGACCTCGAAGGCGCTTGCTCCGAAAAAGATGTATCACGCATCTAAGGCAAAGCCAAAGCCTTCGACGCCGCCCAACGCCGCCTCGCACGACCACCTCACGTTCGTCAACATCACAGAAAACAACCTGCGCATCGACAAACTTCGTGTGCCTCTTGGGCGCCTCGTCGCGGTCACCGGTCGTAGCGGCTCCGGCAAGAGCACATTGGCCGAAGACATCATTTACCGCAGCGTCGCCCAGGCCATCGGATCGGGCGTAGATCGGCCTGGCGCCTTCGAGGCGCTACGCGGGCATGAAAAGTTGCGTGATGCAACTCTTGTCGATCAATCGCCACTCGGGCGCACGGCACGCGGCAATCCTGCAACCTACACCAAAACGTGGGATCGCATTCGTGCGCGCTTTTCCGCCGAGCCTGAGGCGGTACGTCGCGAACTGACGCCCGCGCATTTTTCATTCAACGTCGCAGACAAAGGCCGCTGCGAAGCCTGCGCTGGCGAAGGCTACGAAACGGTCGAGATGCAGTTTCTCGCCGATGTCTCGTTGCTCTGCCCGGTCTGCCAAGGCAAACGCTTCAACGACGAGGTTCTCGCGGTTACACACGACGGCAAAAACGTGGCCGATGTCTTGGCTATGAGCGTCAGCGAGGCTCTCGCTTGGCTGTCGCCATCGACCGCGCGCGACTACGTTATCGAACGAGCCCTCACTCCGGTCGTTCGCGTCGGACTTGGCTACTTGCCCCTCGGCCAACCTCTGTCGACACTGTCAGGCGGCGAAGCCCAGCGTCTCAAGCTCGCGCGCGCGCTCGGAGCCACGTCGCAAGGATCGCTGTTCGTGGTCGATGAACCGAGCGCAGGCCTGCACGCAAGCGACGCGGCCCACGTGGTGCGTGCGCTGCGCGACCTTGTGGACTTGGGCGCGAGCGTCATCATGGTCGAACACGACTTGTCGGTCATTCGCGAGGCCGACTGGGTCATCGACCTAGGCCCCGAAGGTGGCCCCAACGGCGGCCGCGTTGTCGCCGAAGGTACAGTTGCAGATATCATTCAAAGCGGGTCCAAGACGGGGCTTGCCCTTGCGCACCGTGAACTCGGAACCGCACCTAAGCGCGAATCCCGCGCCTCGGCGAACATCGATACGGCACTTCCGCAGGCCGGCGGCCAGCAAAGCCCCGCGACGATTTGCGTGCATCACGCACGTGAACACAATCTAAAAGATGTATCTTGCACATTTCCACACGGGGCTCTGTGCGTCGTCACCGGGCCGAGTGGCTCTGGCAAAAGCTCGCTCGCCTTCGACGTGGTGTTCGCCGAAGGGCAGCGACGATTTTTAGAGACTCTTACGCCCTACGCCCGGCAGTTTCTTCCAACGCTGCCCCGCCCCGATGTTGACCTCGTGACCGGCGTTCCCCCAAGCATCGCCCTCGAACAACGCACGTCTCGCAGCGGCGCCAATTCGACCGTCGCAACGGTAACCGAAATCGCACATTACTTACGCCTGCTTTACGCCAAAGTCGGCGTTCCTCACTGTCCTGATTGCCAAGTGCCTGTACAGTCGACAACGGCAGATGCGCTTTACACGCAGCTGCGCCATCTCGATGCGAAAAAAACGAAAGCAGCGATTCGGACCCTCTACGCCCCCGCGGTTCGTGCGCGCAAAGGCACGCACCTTGACATCTTCACTGCGGCATCGCGCGCCGGAGTGACGAGCGCGCGCGTCGATGGCGCGATCACGGCGATCGATCCGCCACCGAAACTCGCCAAAGCCAAAGAACACACGATCGATCTCATCGTGTATCACGGCGACCTTGCGAGCCTCGATCGCGACACTTTTTTACGCGCGATTGCTTGGGGCGGAGGCAGCGTGCGCATCGGCCACGGTCCCCCGTCGGCGAGCCCATCACGCGCCGCCACCGAGGAAGTTGCCTCGACCTCGCGAACGTGTCCGTCCTGCGGCATGGGTCTTCCCGAGCTCGATCCCCGATGGTTTTCGTTCAACACGAAGCAGGGACAATGCAGCCAGTGCGAAGGTACAGGCGTACGCGGAGGAGCCGAGGCCATCGCCGAAGCGCAGGCGTCGGGCGCATCGCTGGAGGCGTGTCGGTTGTGCAAAGGAACCCGCCTTGCACCAATTCCACGCAGCGTAAAACTTGCAGAACGCACGTTTTCACAAATGATGAACCTCAGCGTGGCGCAAGCACTTGCCGCCTCGCACGCGATTCGGTTTCACGGAGATGCTGCAACTGTCGCAAAGGCGCCGCTCGCCGAGTTGCAGCGACGCCTCGCGTTCGTCGACCAAGTGGGTCTCGGCTATCTCAGTTTGGGCCGGCCCTCGAACACGCTCTCCGGCGGCGAAATGCAGCGGTTGCGCCTTTCGGCACAACTCGGAAGCGGACTCACCGGCGCGCTGTACGTGCTCGACGAGCCCACGATTGGGCTGCATCCCCGAGACACCGGACGCCTTTTGCGTAACCTCCGCGCCCTCGTCGATACGGGCTCGACCGTCGTCGTCGTCGAGCACGACGCCGAAACGATTCAAGCGGCCGACCATCTCACCGACCTTGGACCTGGCGGTGGCCGAACGGGCGGCTACATCGTCGCGCAAGGATCCGCGGCTGAGGTTCTCGCATCCGAAGCCTCTCCCACGGGGCGCGCGCTTCGCGATCCCCTCGGTGTTGTGCGCCCCAAGCGAGCAGCCGCCGACACCTGGCTGGAGCTTACAGGCGCTCGCGCCAACAACTTGCAAAATGCAAATTTCAAAGTTCCCGCTGGACGCATGTGCGTGGTCGCCGGTGTGAGCGGATCGGGCAAAAGCACGCTTGTGCAAAAAGTGTTTTTCCCGGCACTGCGAAAACACCTCAAGCTGGTCGCGCCCCCGCCAGGCGCCCACGATTCTCTCACCGTTCCCAAAGCCATCAAACGCGCGCTCGCGGTAGACCAATCGCCGATCGGGCGAACGCCGCGCTCGGTTCCGGCTACGTTCTTGGGGATCTGGGACGAAATTCGCAAACTCTTTGCCGGCCTTCCCGAGGCGAAAGCGCGAGGGTGGAACGCCGCACGGTTCTCCTTCAACACGGGCTCGGGCGGGCGCTGTGCGACATGCGCAGGACAAGGCGTCATTGCGGTCGAAATGTCATTTCTGCCCGATGTGGTCACGCCTTGCGAAGCGTGCGGCGGCGACCGATTCGAGCCGTCAACGCTCGACGTGCGCTGGTCCGGACTGTCGATCGGCGAAGTCCTCCGCCTGTCGGTCGAAGAGGCTGCGGCCGTGTTCGCACCGGTTCGAAAAATCGCCGATCCACTACGTACCGTGGCCGAATTAGGCTGCGGTTATCTCTCAATCGGGCAAGGGTCGAACACGCTTTCGGGCGGCGAAGCCCAGCGCCTCAAGCTCGCCAGCGAACTGACCGCAGGCCTTGCCCACGAACCGACCGTCTATATTCTCGACGAGCCGACAACCGGCCTTCACTTGTCCGACGTGCGTCGACTCATTCACGTTCTCGATCGCCTCGTCGACCGTGGCGACACGCTTGTGATCGTCGAACACCATCTCGACGTGATTGCCAATGCCGATTGGGTTATCGAACTCGGCCCCGAAGCCGGCGAAAACGGCGGCCAAGTTGTTTTCGAAGGGCCACCCGAAAAACTTCGCAAACGCGCCACCGCCACCGGACGCGCGCTCGCCCGAGCGTGACCCCGCCGCACCCATAAAAAAGGCGATCGCCCCGATGGGCGACCGCCTTTACGTGAACTGCAAGAAAGAATTCAAGCAACCGCGATACTCATGCAACCATTTTGCGTGAGCATCGCGGTTGCGGGTCGAATCAGGAGGGGGCGCTCATCGTGCCGACCGCAGCTGCCGCTCGCGGGGTCGCGCCATCCATCGTGACCGCGTAGTGCGCGCGGGGGCTGGGGAACTCAGCAAGTGTCTCGCGGAGCGTGCGGGTCGTATCGAAGTACACCTGCCAGTAGTGCGCGTTGTTGCAATGAGGGCGCACGGCGAGCACGGGACCGACGAGGTTGAATTCGAGGATGGCCACTTCCGGCGCGGGGGTGGTGGCAACGTTGGGGATCGCAGCAAGAGCAACCCTCAGACGCTCAATGACGCGAGGCACATCCGCTGCACCCGACAATTGCGCGGTGAGGTCGACGCGACGCGTGGGGTTCGCCGAGTAGTTCACGATGTTGTCGGCGAAAATCTTGTTGTTACCTACAACGACTTTAAGGTTGTCCACCGTCTCGAGCGTCGTCGCAAACAGACCGAGCTCACGGACCACTCCCGTCACGCCGCCGGACGTGATCATGTCGCCGACTTTAAAGGGGCGAAGAACCGACAGAAAAATGCCGGCCGCGAAATTCGCGAGCAATCCCGACCACGCCATTCCGATCGCGACGCCGGCTGCGGCCAAGATCGCTGCGAAGCTTGTCGTTTCGACGCCGAAAAACCCGAGCATGCCGACGACGAGAGCGAGCTTGCCCCCGACGCGGAACATCGCGAGCACGTAGGAAATGGTCGTCGCATCGAGTCCGCCTTTTCGGGCGGCTTTTTCAACGCGCGATACCGCAAACGAAAGAATCCAGCCGCCAACCACCCAGAGGGCGATGGCACCGAGCACTTTGGTGCCATAAGCAACCATCAGAGGAACAAGGTTTTCTACACTCATGTCTCCCCCCGTACGCGACGCGAGCGCCGTATGCAACAATTCAATGGATCGCCCGAGTGCGGTTGATTTTTTCGCCGCGCGAGATGCCCAAACCGGCAAACATGCATCGTTGCATCGTCTCCGTAGAAGAACCGGTGCAACGCGCACCGGAATGGTTGCTGGCCGCCATCATTTCCGCATGATCGCGCTGCGACTAACGTGCCATGAAGCCGCCGTCGGCATAGAGCGAAGCGCCTGTTACGAACGATGCCTCATCGCTGAGCAAAAACGCTATCGCATTCGCGATTTCGTCAGGCTTCCCGATGCGTCCCAGCGGCGTAGTCGACGCAATGTACGCGCGCATGGCAACGACCTCGGCACTGTCTCCGCGAATAAACGGTGAAAGCATCGGAGTATCAATAAAGCCCGGATGAACCGCATTCACACGGATCGATTCGGGAGCGAGCCGAATGGCGGCATTTCGGGTCATGAGGCCTACGGCACCTTTCGATGCATGGTACGCGAATGCCGTCCCCGTGCCGCCTGAAGTGCCATAAATCGATGACACATTCACGATTGCCCCTCCGTGGTGTTTACGCATTTCGGGCACTGCCGCCTTCATTCCGAGCCACGTGCCTGTTTGGTTCACTGCGATAAGTTTTGCGTAGCCCTCTTCGGTTTCCGCTTCAAAGTCTTCGTTCCTGGCGATCGCTGCGTTGTTCACAAGCAT
>Ga0164292_10002357_pt1 | contig 15442 bp, 18 predicted proteins | sample GEODES117metaG_FD_111486 | JGI IMG/M metagenome (GOLD analysis project Ga0164292, IMG submission 111486) | Eutrophic lake water microbial communities from Lake Mendota, Wisconsin, USA - GEODES117 metaG | ecosystem: Environmental > Aquatic > Freshwater > Lake | place: USA: Lake Mendota... | reverse complement strand
TTACGAACTAGGTGTTAAAATTTTTGATTCAAGTGTTGGTGGTTTGGGGGGCTGTCCCTACGCACCGGGCTCTACTGGCAATGTGGCCACCGAGGATGTTTTATTCATGATGAATGGAATGAACGTAAAGACGGGTGTCCAGATTCGGCCATTGATTGAACTCAACCATCAAATAGGGCAGTGGATGTCTAAAAGCCTACCTTCGAAAGTTTCTCGAGCTGGGGTCCGATAATTGCTATCATCTAAGAAATGCAAATAACTTTGGTTCGAAATCTGTTTTTATTTAGCTTTGCTGTCGTTGTATTAGTCTTGGCGATCTTATCCCAAAAACCCCAATGTATAAATTCTAAGCTGATTGAAAAAATCACTTTTTCAGACCAATCCTATGTATTCAATTGTGATCTGGCGATCACTGTGCCTTTTTCTAAAGAATTTTCAAGGGCCAATCATGAGCTGCAAATAGAAATGCAAGCCTTCGAGCAATGGTTATCTCGTTATTGGAGACTGAACGGACCTCAACTTAAAGTGCAAATTTCAGAAAAGCCCATTGTTACACGAATTGTGAATGGGCAAATCCAAATTTGGAATCAGAATTTCAAATCATCTTGGGAACTGCAAAGAAATCTTTTAGATGAAAACTTAAAATCTCAAATTACAAATTCAATTCTTCGAAATTTTTTATCTGATTTTTATGTGCGTGTATGGAATCAGAATATGCAAAGGGGTTACGGAAACTTAAGCTCATTTCTTTCTTACAGGTGGTGGATTGCCTTTCAAAGTTTAAAAATTCCAGATCAACTTCAATTTTTATCATTTCTAGCCAAGAACCAAGAACTTTATAGGGCTCAGCCTGAGTCATCATTTGATCAAGTTGTTGAAATTGATAAATTGATCCGAACGGCCGCAGAAAAAAATTCTGTTTTTGCTAGATTTCAACAAAACCTCAACAAGATTGGGGGACTGCAACCCTACCATTTGAAAGCAAAATTTGATTATCTTATCATGAACTCTAAAATTAACTCCCAATCAGTGGCCCAACTCAATTCGCTGCAGAAGAGTTATCCTGATAAGTCATTCGGCTTGTGGGACAGTCAGAGTATCTATCATGTGCCATCAAGAAGTTACATTGCTGCTTCAGCTTTAAAAGAAATATCAGCCCATCATTATATATGGGAAATTTGTGACGACATACAAATGCAGTCCTTGTTTAAAATTACTGCTCAAGTACAAAAAGTTTTGATTGTTAAAAATTGTGATCTGAATCAATCAGAAATTTATTCTTCCTATGTCAGTCAAGGAATCAAAGGTTTTGCAGCACGGGCATCGAAAGCTAGTTTTGTACTTTTTGATCTTCCCTCTTTGCGGTCTTTAAAAGAGGTCATTCATACTGAGATTAAAATATTTGATTTAATGTTAAACCGTGGCCAGCATACTGAGTTGTTAACAAATCTTGGTTGGCAATCTGTTAATTATGACCTAGAGCTCAATATTTACAGAACGCAATCGGTTGTGGATTCGATCGAATCCTTTCGCGTTCTTGAGAATTAAGATTCGATTTGCTTGTTTGCATTGCCAGATCCTTGTTGTCTATGTGTACACCTCCATAAGAATGCGCAAGTATTGAAAACTTCTTTAATCCTAAGGCTTGGATAACTGCAATCATGTCTGCGTGATCGTTTTCAAAATTGAAAGTTGCATTGGGCGCTGCTACCGACAAACCAGTCCCGCGGTAATCCCAGAAAATCAACTTATTGTGCGCCGCCAGTGGGCCAAGATATTTTCGATAAAGTTTGCTAGAAACACCAGGACCACCCGGGATCACTAAGATCGGTACGCCCTCACCAACTTCAAAGATGGCAATGCCATTTGCTGTTTTAGTCATTTTAGAATCAAGTATTTCATGAAAGTTTTGAACATAAGGGTAAGCACATCCTGATAAAATTATCCTTGCAATCGCTAAAAGAAGTCTAGTCCCTATAATCAAAAAAAAACGCTTATGAGGCCGACCGTTGATCCTTAACAAAGTCTATAATCAAACAGAGGTTTTCTAGAGTTGGATTGCTATCGTCTTTGCACATGTCATAAAGAGTTGTTCTAGGGATACCAGTTTCCTCAGAAATATGAGTTGCCCCAAATCTTTGCAGAAGACTATAGAGGGCAGACTTAATATCGTCAGGGTCGCCGTCATTCCATGAATCAAAGAAACTATTTATAATCTCTTTATCTGAATACTTATTCATAAGTTTCTGTTCTGACTTTCCCATTTTTGATCCCTTCAAATAAAGACTTTGCATTTGCTATATCTTTAGACTGAGTGTCCTTATGACCACCAAGTAATAAAATTGTACCTTCGAGCTCCGCACAATATAAACGAAATGATCCCATCGTACCTGTCTTCCATTTAATTTCTAACAGGTTGTCGAATCGGCGGTGTAGCCCGGGATTACCTTCAACTAGGCGCTGAATCCTTTGGTCTATCCTAATTCGAAGCGACCGGTCTAATTTATCTATCCATGCTTGAAATTCACCAGTGCACTTCATGTTCTAACTATACGATATATCGTACAATCTGTCAATGCCGAATTTAGCGTGGTTGGTGTAATGGATTCTGTGTAAGGGGTCTAACCCAGATCGCCTCTAGCTCGTTCCTGTCGTTTTTCTGTGATTTTATTTTTTCCATCAACAAAAACAACTTGCGGCAAATGTTTCTCAGCTTTTTTAAGATCTACAAGGCAGTAAGAAACAATTATCACCAAATCACCCTTCTGAACAAGTCTTGCGGCTGCACCATTCAGAGTGATTTCTTTATTTTTACCTTTTATCACATAAGTCGTAAATCTTTGGCCATTGTTGCAATTGTAGATATCTACTTTTTCATTCACAAAAAAACCTGCAGCTTTGATCAGTTCAGGACCAATTGATATGGAACCTTCATAAGTCAGGTCTGCATCAGTGACTGTTGCTCTGTGAATTTTTGATTTCATCATTTCGATTTGCATAAATTATTTACTTTCTTGGTTAAGAAGAACGGAGTGAAGCAGTCCCTTAAGAACTAAGTCTGGAATCGTGTGATTGAAAACTTGGTCGACTTCGAATAATGACGAAAAACCACCTGTTCCGATAATAAGTGGTTTTTCACCTTTGAAGCATTCGTTCGTTAGGCGATCGCAAATTTCTTTTATGGCTCCGAGATGGCTATAATACAGGCCAGATTGAATGCTTTCAATTGTCGTTTTACCCAGAACCTCTTTGGGTGTCACAATTTCCACCGTAGGTAATTTTGCTGTTCTGCTTTCAAGTGACTCCATTGAAATTTTTAATCCGGCAATAATTGATCCACCTAAATAATCTTTATCAGCAGTGACTACATCAAATGTTGTGGCCGTTCCAAGATCGACAATGATGGCATTCTTTTTAGGATAAAGTTTAGAAACAGCAATCGAATTTGCGATTCGGTCTGCCCCAACTTCAGTTGGATTTTTATACTTAATATTCAGACCCGTTTTAACGCCTGCCTGTAAAACGAAAGGGTTTATTTTGAAGTACTTTGTGCATGCCCCTTTCAGGGAATAAATCACATCTGGCACAACTGAGCAAAACGCAATTTGATTGATTTCACCAGGATCGATTCCGTTTTCACGCAGGACAGATCTTAAAAAGAGTCCGACCTCATCAGACGATGAGCCCTGCTTAGAATTTCGTCTAAAGCTAAGTTTCATTTTTTGGTTTTGATAGACGCCACCGTAAATTTGGCTGTTTCCTACATCCAAAGCTAAAATCATAAAGATTCTCCGATTTTTAAAGAAAAATACTGAGCTAAATTTTCAACACCGATCACTTTTTCAGAATCTAAGTTATTGGAAAAAATTTGAAACTCGTGCCTATTTCTATCTTGAAGTTGGTGGATATCGTTTTGAACAATAAAGTCTGCATGGGATTGGCCTTTTAGTTTCTCGACCTTGCTTAAAACTTCAGATTGATTAAGGCCAGAGGTTAATTTGAAACCGACCAATTGAACATTGGAATTTTTAGACCATTGTTTTATCGAATTAATAAGTTTTGGAGCTTTTTTTAAATTAAGCACCATATCCTGATCTGAACTTAATTTTCCCACAGACTTTTCAACAGTGAAGTCACTGACAGCCGCCGCATGAAATACAAAGTGATAGTGGTGAGTTTGTAATTGCTGCTTTAATAAATCAGACAGGGAAGCAGATGTGGAAAACCTGAACGTCTGATAAAAACTCTTTACTTCAACATTTGAAGTTTGGGACAAAAGCAGGGTCACATCAAATCCAAGATCTGCAAAATAAGTGGCTAAGGCTTCACCAGATTTGCCAGTGCTTGAATTTGTGAGTCGCCTGACATCATCAATGAGCTCTTCGGTCCCGCCAGCAGTCACTAAAATTTTTGGTAGACCTGTACGATCTGGGTTTACGTGGTGTTCCACTTTTTTTGATGAAGAATTTTTTAAAGCCAAGGATATTTCTTGAAAAAGTAATTCAGGATCTAAGAGCTTTCCATATCCTGTTTCACCGCAGGCAAGGACTCCAGAGGCAGCTTCAAGAATCGTAAGTCCCCATTTTTTGAGCTCAGCAATGGATTTTTGAGTGGCTGGGTTTAAGTACATGGCAGTGTTCATGGCCGGAGCGACTAAAAAAGGCTTTTTAAACTCATGGGCCAAAAACAAACTGGTTAATAAATCATCGCCTATTCCATTTGCCATTCTGTTAATCAGATGGCTTGTCGCAGGTGCTGCTAAAATAATGTCAGCCCATCTCTCGAGGTAAATGTGCTCCATGGCAGAACCTTTATGCCACAGATCTGTAGCTGCGGAATTTCCAGAAAGACCTTCGAGAGTTGCTTCACCGACGAATTTAAGTGCCGACTGACTGGCAGCTACTTTTACTTCAAAATTATTTTTCTTAAGAAGTGATATCAAATAGCAAATTTTATAGCAGGCAATAGAGCCTGACATCAGGATTAGTATTTTCGTTTTATTTTCAGATTTTGACATTATCTATAAGCCTCACATCTCCTAAAAAAGCAGCCGCAAATCTTCTGTCTCCGTGGTCCTCGACGTAATCCACTTGAAATCCTAATTTTTGCAATTCTTCAATGGCCTTGTCCGGTGATATTTTTTGAGAAATAACTTGATACATTTTTGGAGCAAGAATTTTTTGCTCGGGGCTTAATCGAAGATTTCGCGAGCTCATTGCAAGGCCAGAACTTTCTCGTACGGTTTCTACCATTTTAATTTGTGATGAAATAAAAAATGTGTCTGCCATATCCTTGATCAGTTTGTACTGTTGGTAGTCCTTTTCCCCAAAGTAGGCAGCCTCTGGCCTCACAATATTCAGAAGTTTTAGAACAACACTTAAGACACCCTCAAAGTGTCCTGGTCGATATTGACCACATAATCTTTTCGAGAACTCATTTTCAGTCATCTTGAATCGGTAATTATCTTGATAAAGATCTTGATACTGCGGAGTTAAAACAAAATCCACTGCTGCTTCTTGTGCCATCCTGAGATCTTCAGCCAAAGTGATCGGATAGTTTTTAAAGTCAGAGGGATTATTAAACTGAGTTGGATTGACGAAAATGCTTAATACAACTTTTTCATTTTCTTGTCGTGCGGCTTTGAGAAGTTCCAAATGTCCCTGATGTAATGCTCCCATGGTCGGCACAAATCCCACAGAGTGGCCATCCAATGACTTCCTTAGTTTTATCATTTCTTGAACAGATTGAATTTGTTCCATTAAGAATAACTTTCCTTGTTGGAAGGAAACTGACCATTTTGAACATCCGAGTGAAAAGACTGAATCGCGTCTGTGATCAATTGAAAACCGTCCAAATATTTTCTTAAAAACTGAGGTTGAAACTCATTGTTCATACCCAGCATGTCTTGAAGAACTAAAACCTGTCCGTCCACATGAATTCCAGCTCCGATCCCGATGGTAGGTATAGAAAGTGATTCTGTGATTTGTTGACCCAGCTCGGTCGGCACACATTCTAGGACCAAAGAGAAGCAGCCAGCTTCTTGTAAAAGTTTTGCATCTTGAGTTATTTTTTTAAATTCTTCCGGCTTTCGTCCTTGCACCTTATATCCACCCAAAGTGTGAATGGATTGAGGTGTCAAACCTAAATGGCCCATGACAGGAACTCCGGATTCAACAATGTGTTTAATGATTGAAAGATGTCCTGATGCCCCTTCAAGTTTAACTGCGTGAGCCCCTGCTTTCATGAGCTTTTCAACAGAATCCATGGCAGTTTTAAGTCCTTTTCTGTAACTTAAAAATGGCAAGTCTGCGATGACAATCTTTTTAGGAGCAGCTGCTGAAACCGCTTTCACGTGTTGAGCTATCATTTGTGTGGAAATATTCAGTGTGGATTTTTCAGCATGCATCACCATGGCTGCAGAATCCCCAACAAGAAGAGCATTGATTTCTGTTTCATTTAAAATTTTTGCAAACGTTGAATCATAGCATGTCAGCATTGAAATTTTTTGGCTCTTCTGCTTCATCAATTGGAAATCTTGAATTTTCATCATTTTAAGTTAAATCCTTTTCTGCAAGAGATTGAAGAAGTTCATATAATTTTCGATCCTGAGGTGTCTTCAAAGAAACTTTGTTTTTTTCAATTGTTTTCTGATCTTTTCGCACCCAAGGCCCGGTCATTGAGTTCTTCGGGTTTAAAAAAAATTGCTCTGTGACTTGTTTTAGATAAAGCTCACAGGCCTGTTCGGGAACTCCAATGGCTTTCATTTGCTGAAAGGCCTGCCTCCATAAACTTTGTGTTCCCGAAGCCATCACAACAGCCCAGGCGTGATAAAGTCCTTTTTTACTGTCTGACAAAAGAAAACATGGGTTTGAAAGCTGAGGAAGAAGTTTTTTGAACTGATCTACACTTGAAACTGCAAAGTGGATCTTTTTGTAAAATTCTAAGGTGTAAAGACTTTGAGTGAAAGTCATCAGGGGATGAAATCCAATCATCTTTTGATGAAAGTAGGCTCCGGAAAAGTGAACGACAGTTAAATGAGTTTTTGACAGATGATCGAGGTAAAATTGTTCGATGGCATCATCACTGATTGCAAGCATGGCAAAACTGGAATTCGAAATCAGCTGATTTAAAATTTCAATGGATTCACCACGAGACCAACAGAGATGATTCAATTGTATTGATGCAAAATAATATTTGAGGTGCTTTGCCAATCTGCCAGAACCAATTAAAAGTGGCAGAGCTTGAGTTTCTGTGTGCTGTTCAATCATTGGTACCTGTCCCTTCAGATCAAGTCCTATAAAACATTCTTGTATCTTTTTGCAGATGCTTAAGAAAGGTGCAGTTAGTCGATCAAATGCTAGCTCTCTATTGGAACCAATGATAATTGAATACCTATGGGAAAAATTTATTGGTCAGTTGTTGCATTAATTATTGTCACAGGTCTTTCGATTGCTTGGTACGTAGCAAATGAAAACGAAAACTCGGTCAAATTTGCTCCTCAGCAATTTGAGAATGAAAATCAAGCCATAGATGCTGTGTTGCCCCTATTTCAAAAAATGAGTGAAAGATACCAGTGGATTTTTCTGGCGCCTCAGCCTGAAAATGATTTGCACTGGAAGCTTGTGATGCTTTTGATCGAAAAAGTGAACCAAGATAAGCAATGGACCGTTGTGGTGGATACTTATTTTTCGAAAGCCACCGGCTACAGAGGTGACCTTGACCTAAGCCTTCTGCAGTCTCAATCTTCTTTTCTTCCGTTATTGCTACAAAAGTATCCAAAGAAAAAAATTCTTTTGATTAGTCCCAATGTTCTCTCTACGCAAATCATCGCCGAGTCCGTCAGGAGCTCTGTGATGTTTCAAAAAATTGCGCCTGAAAATGGAGCTCTCACATTTCTGACTTACCCCAAATCCCGCGATGAAGAGGCTGACTATTTACTTCCCTGTTCTGAATCGCGAGATCTCAAAACAGGGCTTTCTGATTTGGGCTGTTACGTCAGGCAGCAGGCCAGACCTTTTTATAAAACACTCACAAATCTTAAATCACCCTCAGGATTTTTACTTGAATTGAATTCCTCTGAGCTGGTTTTATTTATCCAATAATTTGGACTTCAAGACATTGCGCATTATTTGTGTTTGGAATTGGTTAGTATCGGTTTAGGCAAATGACATCACACAAGTCGTAGGGCAAATCATTTGAACAACAATAACCATATATGCCGCAGATCAGGTGCGGTGTTTCTACTGGGCGCCAACACAGCCCAACCTATGGAGGAAATATGAAGCGATCACTATCTTTGGGTCTTATTCTTTTTGTCGTTAATGCTTTTGCAGGACTCGGCGAAGACTTTCGCGATCTAAAAAATTCTGGATCAAACTATGAAATCGTTGGAACAGTCTGTGAGGAAGTGACTCGACTTCGCTTCCAAGAAGAATTCCCTGCTCCAAAATACGGAATCGTCCGTGGAATCGAATACGGAGATGGAAGTAGAACTATTGGTGAACTTGATGTGGTTGTTTTTGATAACTCGACTAATCGTGTTTATCAAATCGCAGAAATTAAATGTTGGAAGAACAATGAGAGCGCAATTCAGAAAGCTCAAAGCCAAATACAAAGATTCAATAGAACATTGCAATCTGGAAGATCTATTAAGTTCAAAGCCCTCTACTCTAAAAACCAATTTCGCAGAGAAAATTTCCTGCAGAACCCAAAGATAGTTACTATCGCTCCAGCAGGATCTAAAGCTGCAGGTTTCGATAGGGAACTTGAGTACTCGCTGACAGAACTCATGCAACTTCGAGATATGATGATCAAGTGCCAGGCATCTGGACAATGTTCAACATCAGGTCACTAAATTTAAACTATCTAGGCTGACATTTAGGGAAACTTTTAACACTGAAGTTTCTCTCGGTTTGAATGCCTATAAAAGATGAAGTGGCGACGGCTACTTCATTGATTCCTAAACGCTGCAATTTAAGAATAAAAATTTTCTTTTTACTTCTGCCGATCTCAAAGCCTGTCACGTTCATCAATAAAGTTTTTTTACCATAGTAGCCCACACGTTTTCCAAAATGAGTGTGGTATTCGTTCACAGAGTGACCGTTAGAATCTAAATATTCTGACTTTTCGACTTTGATATCATCCACCACTTGAGGGCTATAGCCGAGTTTTCTTAAGTTACTTTTGACCTCTGATGTTTCTTTGCCCAGCGCAGGCATAAATAAAGCACAATCTCTGACTTCAGACTTCATCCCAGTCGAGAGCAGCAAATCAGCTGTTACAACGCCTTTTGAATCAGCGAATGCTTGCGAAAATGATAATAAAAATAGGATTGATGCTATTAATCTACAAAACATGTCGTGTGTGCTTCAAGCTCTGTACCAGATTTAAACTCATTTAAATGGTTTAAACCTTCTAAGTGTCTTAACTTTCTGCGCTAATGACAATTTTGGTAGTTGTCTCAATTTGAGAAACAATTTGAGAAACAAAAGTAAGGATCTGAGTTTTGAAAATTCAAACTTTGCTATTTTAGAAATGCAAATGCCTTAAACGTTCTCGTGGCTCAGTGGTCGTCTAGGAGCTCTAAAATAAGTTCGCGGCGAGAGCTCAAGAAGATGATTGAGAGTTGCCATGTAAACGCAAGCATATCTGTCAATTTGATAAGCCAAGTAACTTTCCTCATTACCTGCGCGCATCAGTTGACCCCACTGCGGGTTGTACAAAGCTTGCTGTTTCTTAATTAACCCAGAAATTTGAGTGTCAATTTCAGTGATCTTTTTTTGCAATTGATCCACCACTTTTTCTTCATCAATTTTAGGTGTATCAATCCTTTTGGTCATGATTTCAGTGAGCTCATCTTCAAAGGGCTCTTTTTTCTTCATCAGATCTTCGATCTCGTCGATAATGGGCTGAGCTTGCTTATTTTTTTCAACTTCATCAGCGATCTCTTCGATGACCATTGCCGTTCGCCAGTTGCATTCTTTTTTCAGTCGTAAAATATCACCGTAGATATGATCCCCGATATAAAGAATGTCATCGCCCTCGAGGCCTAAGTCATCAGTAAATTGTTTGGCATTGCCGCCCTGATAAACACCTGGCCCTAATTTATCGTTCCAGTTTGTCATAGATCCATCGGCTGTATTGACCCGAAGATACTTATTATTTTCGTAGAAAAATTTAGGCTTAGAAGCAAAAGTGATTGTGATTTCGAAGAGATCTTCCCAAGATTTGTGATCTTTTAGAAATGGATTGATAGCATAATCCAAAAGTAGTTTTGAGTAATAAAAATCAGAATTAGTTAGAATAAAAATTTTCTTCCCGTGCTTTTTATATTTTTCAAGCCGCTGAACAACCGTTTCATCTTTGATAATATACTTTTCTAAATTTTTTCTGACTTCATCCTTCAGCGAGCCATCTCTGTGGGCTTCATCCAAAGAATCCAGAACATCATCTGCGATTTTCGCATATTCGGGATAAACATGAGTCGTATCAGCATCTTTGAGCTCGACAATTTGGGAGAAGAGAACCGCCAATGACAACGAGAAAAAAGTATCAATGGCTAAGTATCCACCTGTGCTTAAATCGATATAAGTCGATCGATAAAGTTTTTTGTGAGCCTTAAAATCGATGGGTTTCATGCCATGATGTGAAGCTCGAATGGCCGTGTAGCGATTAAGTTTTAAAAGATTTCCTTTTTGTCGATCAATCACAAGTCCACGGATAGCATAATTATAATCAAACTGAAGTTTTCTTAAAGTTTCTGGGTAGGATTTATTCTTAATGAGTTTTGAAATAATAATCGAGTGAGACAGTCTTTCAAAATTTTCGCTGTTGTAGCGAACTAGGGTGTGATCCATATCAAGACCGATGTACTTAATTCGTTTCAAATTCAGAGTTCGGTTCACATAAACTTTTTGCGACATAATAATTAAAACCTCGCTAAGGGAAAGACTTCCATGATATGTCCAAAAGACGATGGCTCACAAGAAGGAAGAACTCGACGCTCTGAATCCCGATCAAAAACAGGCCCTGGAACTGCTCAGTTCTGGTGAAAATATCTTTTTAACGGGCGGTGCCGGCTGCGGGAAATCCTATGTGGTCAGACATTTTATGAAAGATGTCATTCCCAAGCAAATGCCCATCTTAGCTAGCACAGGCGCTGCAGCAGTCTTGCTAGGTGGACGCACTTTTCACAGCTTTTTTGGTCTTGGAATTATGGAAGGTGGGTTCGAAGCTACTTTCCAAAGAGTTTCCAATGACAAAAGACTTTTAAAAAGACTCAGCGAAGTTGAGGGTGTCATTCTAGACGAAGTCTCGATGATTCCCGGAGAGGCGCTTAGGCTGGCTGAAACTTTATCTCGGGTTGCTAGAAAATCTGATCTACCGTGGGGTGGTATGCGAATGATCGCCGTCGGTGATTTTGCACAACTTCCTCCTGTGACCCGAACAGGTCAACGAGATTGGGCTTTTCAAAGTGAAGCCTGGAGCCAATCTGGATTTATTCCTTACAAACTGACTCACAATGAAAGAATCCAAGACGAAAGCTATTTGTCGGTGTTAAACAAAGTACGGGTTGGCACAGTTGACAGCGAAGTTCGAAGTTTTTTAGATGCACACCAGTTTGAGCATGATGATACGGATCTTGCGACTCGGCTTTTTTCAAGACGAGATCAATCTCTCACTTATAATTTGGAAAGACTCAGTGACATCGAGAGTGAAGAGGTCATGATTCCCTCCATTTATTTTGGCAGTGAGAAGCATCAAGAAATGCTGATGAAGCAAGGGCCTGTGCCTGTGCAACTGCAACTGAAAGTCGGTGCAGAGGTCATGTTTATTCAAGACGATCCTCAAAAAAGATGGGTCAATGGAACTCGTGGCACAGTTGTCTCTATTGAAGATGATAAGATTGTCGTAGAAAAACGACAGGGTCGGGATGTGACGGCAGAAAAACAACAGTTCAGTTATTTAGATGCTGACGGTCAAATTGTAGCTTCAGTGATTCAGTTCCCATTAACTCTCGCCTACGCCACAACAATCCATAAATCTCAAGGCGCCACATTAGATGAATTGTGGTGTGATCTCTCGAACTTATGGGAGCCAGGCCAGGCCTATGTGGCACTGAGTCGCCTGCGATATTCACGGGGACTTAAGATTCTCAAGTGGAGTCCAAATTCCATCAAGGTTGACCCTTTTGTTAGACAATTTTATTCGACCATGGAATAAATATTTGATCAGGAGATCATTTATGAAAATCATTTTAACTCTCGCTTGTTTATTTGCATTTCAGTTCTCTCAAGCTCAAAACGTAGGCCTCAAGGTCGATGATATTAATGTCGAAGATGGCACAACCATCGAAATTAAAAAGGGTGTCAAATCATCAGGTTCCATAGGAACGATTGTGTCAGCCCCTTTATATGAGATCACAGAAGGTGAAGAGTCCATCGACGGTGACGGTGCTCCACTTTTAAAAGAAGCTCGTAACAATCATAAAAAAGCCTGCTCTGATTGGAAAAAAGAATTCAAAGAAATGAACAAAGATAATAAAATTATCACGATGAACTGTGGTAAGCCTGCTTGTGCAACCGAAGCCATGGAAACTGTCTGTACTTCCAAGGCCACGTATAAAATGAAAGTTCGCCTAAACTAAAAAGGAGTTCTCATGCCAATGAACGAACAAAACCCAGTAGGTCTTAATGGCGTCAGTTTTATCGAGTATTCGGCACCTGCAGACAAAAACACATTACCAGCCCTCTTCGAGAAAATGGGCTTCAAAAAAGTCAGCACGGCCTCTGACGCAAAAGTCGATCTTTATCGTCAGGGAAATATTAATTTTTTATTGAACTTACAGCCCGATTCTTTTGCTTCCCACTTTTCAAAACTTCATGGGCCAGGAATATGCTCGACAGGTTTTCAAGTTTTTGATGCTGAAAAAGCTTTTGCTGTCGCAGTCGAGCGAGGAGCAAAGCCTTTCACTGGATCAGCTGCGGCCAAAGGTGCGACTCCATTTCCTGCTGTCTATGGCATTGGTGACAGTTTAATTTACTTTATTGATGAAAAAAACAAAACCCAACTTTTTGAGTCCGTGTTTAAAATTGCACCTCAAGATCAACATCCAGTAGGCTTTGGCCTTCAAGTCGTAGATCATTTCACCAACAATGTGCCTCGTGGTGAAATGGAAAAGTGGTGTCAGTTTTATACTGATGTTTTTAACTTCCGAGAAACACGTTACTTCAATATCAAAGGAAAAATGACGGGTCTGGAATCAAAAGTGATGCGATCACCGTGCAGTCAATTTTCAGTGCCAATCAATGAGCCGACCGGAGAAAAATCTCAGATCCAAGAGTACTTAGATGAATACAAAGGTTCAGGCATTCAGCACTTAGCACTGACAACTGATGACATTGTGAAAACTTTAGAAACCATGAAAAACACAAAAATTGAGTTCTTGTCACCACCGCCAAACTCTTATTATGCCATGCTGAAAGATCGCATCCCCAATGTGATCGAAGATGTCACACGCCTAGAAAAAAACGCGATTCTTGTGGACGGAGATCAAGAAGGCTACCTACTTCAGATTTTCACAAAAAATGTGATTGGACCGATTTTTTATGAAGTTATTCAAAGAAAAAATCATTCTGGTTTTGGTGAAGGCAATTTCCAAGCTCTGTTCGATGCCATCGAACGGGATCAAAAAGAACGCGGCTACTTGTAGGGGGATCTGTGTTTCAATATTCTCAAGGCAAACATACGACTCAGGGTCATAAAGCCATTCCTGAAAATCATTTTGAAGAAGAGCAAGGCCGTAAAGGATTTTACGGTCAAGTTTCTCATCTGATTAAACCCGAGCCCAGCACTCGATGGGTGAATATTGACGGCAACTTAAAGCCCCACTTGTTTGATGCTGTGGAAATGAAGAAAAATTACGGTGCCTGGCAACGAATGATGTTCAATTCTGACGTGACCATTTGTAACCTTTGGCTTCAAAAAGCAGATGATGCGAAAGCCACAGGTTTTCGAAATGCCGATGGAGACACTCTTTATTTTTGTCACATTGGCTCTGGCCAAGTGATGACTGAATACGGGTTATTGAGTTTTAGAAAGGGAAGCTACATTTGTATTCCAAAATGTGTGACTCATTCAATATTTCCAGCAGAAGAATCTCAATTTTTAGTGATTGAATCTCACTCTGGTGCCTACAAAGAACCTGATCGTGGCATGGCTGGTAAAAATGCATTTTACGATCCCGCCTCCTTTGGAAAACCAGATTTGGATCAATTGCATGATTTCAAAAAAAAATCAGGTGTAAAAGTCCTTAGTATTATTGCAAAAAGAAATTCTGAGCCTACTACTTTTTCCTACTCCAATTGTTATTACGATACAGTTGGATGGAAAGGTGATTTTTGGCCCTTCACTTTGCACATCAGTGATTTGATGCCAATTTTAAGTGCCAGAGTTCACTTGCCACCTTCGGCACATACCACTTTTGTAGCCAACGGTTTTGTTGTTTGTACTTTTCTGCCGCGACCCCTTGAAACGGATGCTGATGCCTTGAAAGTTCCTTTTTATCATCAGAATATTGATTATGATGAAGTGCTTTTTTATCACGATGGTAATTTCTTTTCCCGGGATAATTTGCACGCAGGTATGCTGACCCTTCATCCAGCTGGATTTCCCCACGGCCCCCATCCGAAAGCTGTAAAAAGTGTAGGGACTAAAACTCATACAGATGAAGTGGCTGTTATGATCGATACTTGGAAAAATTTAAACATTGATCCAGAATTTATGAGCTGTGAAAAGCCGGATTATTGGAAATCATGGATGACAAAATAAAGCTCAGTTTAGATCAAGCGATGCAGCTTGCGATTGATGAGGCCTACAAAGGTGCTGCATTTGTTTCTCCTAATCCTAAAGTTGGTTGTGTAATTTTAGACTCTCATGGTTGTTTATTGTCCAAAGGCCATCACCAATTTTTTGGTGGACCCCACGCTGAAGTGGAAGCTTTAAAAAATTTGAACTACGAGCAACTCAAGGGTGCAACGTTGATTGTGACTTTAGAACCCTGTGCTCATGAAGGGAAAACTCCGTCCTGTGCAAGTAAAATTGCGACGCTTCCCATCGCCCAAGTTGTTTATGGCATACAAGATCCCAATCCCTTAGTGGCTGGCCTTGGGGCTCAGATCATTCGAGGTGCTGGCATTCAAGCTTTAGAGTATCAGGGAACATTAAAGTCAGAATTATTTGATGTTTGTGAAGAATTTTTTGTGAATTTCACAAAGAAAAGAGTTTTTGTGGCCATGAAAGTGGCACAAAGTTTAGACGGGAAAATAGCTCTTAAAAATGGACAAAGTCAGTGGATCACAGGTCCTGAATCCAGAGAGGAAGTCCAACGGATTAGGTCCTACTATGACGCTGTTCTTGTGGGCCATGGGACTTTAGTGAAAGA
>Ga0164292_10002355_pt1 | contig 15445 bp, 16 predicted proteins | sample GEODES117metaG_FD_111486 | JGI IMG/M metagenome (GOLD analysis project Ga0164292, IMG submission 111486) | Eutrophic lake water microbial communities from Lake Mendota, Wisconsin, USA - GEODES117 metaG | ecosystem: Environmental > Aquatic > Freshwater > Lake | place: USA: Lake Mendota... | reverse complement strand
GATCCCACTCCATCACAGCAAGAGGTGTGTTGTTCACATGGTAGGTAAGACGCTGGACGAGTTCTTGGATATGACGCTCGTCTCGCCGTGTGGCCGTAATATCCCGGACCGTAGCAATGAATGTCGGCTTGACGGAGGGCATGGAATCACAACTGGTGCGGATGTGAAGAATCCGGCTCTTGCCATTGATTTCAAGTTGCACTTCATGGTCGATCCCTTTTTCCTTCTCCAAGGTATCCCTCGCAATTTCCTTCCAAAGCAACCCACACTCTTCTGACATTCCCACCTCAAGGCAGGTCTTGCCGAAGAATTTATCAGCCTCGATGCCGGTGAGATCTTGGATGCGGGAATTCACATATATGAATCGCCCATCGGCATCCATGCGAAGCGCAATGTCAGGCAATTGTTCGGCCAAAATACGAAATTGTACCTCGCTGCACATGGCGCAGTCAGGACGAGTCATGAGATTGTGAAGAAGCCTGTTCATAAGTTTTATTCAGATTTTGCGAAAATCATATGGAGCCTCAGAACAGCCTCAGCGTGGTCAACCCTGCGCGCAGAGAAAGAGGGGTATAAATACAAATTTATCACCATGCGCAACTTTAAGTTACTATCAAGCTTTCAAGTCAAGAGCCGACATTGTCGGGGTTTTAGCAAAATATGGCATCAGGCTTTTCCTGATATGGGGTATGCTCGTTATAGAGCCGCACCTCCTGCAAACGGGCGCGGAGATGGGCGCCAAAATTTTCGATTATGTCGAATGCGCTTTCAAAGTGCTCGGAGGAGGATGCCGAGCCAGGGCGCCATTCCTCGATCGGTATGCGGACGGTATCCGGAAGCTGCCTAGGCGGCATGAGGAGCGGGATATCGCGAAGTGGGGCGCATTCTTTAGAGTCCAGCGGTGGATGACTGAAGAAATCGATTCCGTGTCGCGAGGTCTTTTCGCGAAGCCAGGAGGCGAAGGAAATGGCACCCGGCGTGGCATGGTCGCCAAGGAGCGTAAAGAGGGCAGAGCCTTTGGCAGCACTCTGCTTGAGCCACGCATCGACCCAGAGCGGTAAATGGGCAGGCTGCTCCTCGCTGCCCGATGCCGAAACGATGACGACATCAGCGCGAGCGGCAGCCGAGGCGGACGGAATTAGGGACTCGGATAAACAGAGGCCGCTTATTTTCCAGACATTGATCTCCAGACCGGCTTCGTGGGGAATCTCGCTGCGAAGTACCTCGCAGGCCCGCAACGCACGAGCTGCGGAGACGACATTCTCGTAGATAATGACGATGCGGAAGGGCCTGTTGGGGGATTCGGCGGTTGAGGCGATTTCTGAGACTTGGTCGAGGAGTTGGTCCATTGCAGTGGTGTGTGTTTTTGAGGTTTTTTTGGTCTTTGAAAGCCGGGGACACTTGCCCGGCACGCAGACAGATATTTCATTCCTCGCCGGTTGCCGCGATAGGGTGATCACCTCATGGCGCAGGTAGACGCTCTGGAACTACGTCTGGAGCCTATGCAAAACCAAATTCACCCGCACCCCGCAGCTTCAGAACTGGAAGTGTTCGACATCGTTCCCGACCGACCGCTCCCGCCGGTGAAGTCGGACGATGAATCGCTCGCACATTGGCTGCGCGAACAATCTGAGGACAAACTCCGAGAGCTTCTCGAGACCCTCACGGAATTCTACGGGGAGAGGCACTCATGAGCGCGCCGTCCTCATCCGCCGAGAGGCGCGCCATGTCCACGGCTCAAGAAATTACCATCGTCCACCCGCGCAAAAAACAAACGACCCGTGCGGAGCGAATAGTGACCGAGCTGTTCGCCAGGGCGGATATCGAAATCAACGGCGAACGGCCATGCGACATCCAGGTCAATGACGAACGCTTCTACCGGCGCATTCTCAAGGATGGCACGCTGGGTTTCGGTGAGTCCTATATGAAGGGCTGGTGGGACTGCGACGACATCGAAGAGCTATGCGCCCGGGCAATCCACGGCCGCATCGAAACCGCAATCCGTCCGAGTCTCGGAGCACTGGTGGAAGTGGCATTCTCGCTTTTGCTAAACCTCCAGAGCAAGTCGCGCACGCGTGTCGTCGCACACCAACACTACGACCTCGGGAATGATTTTTTCGGGGCGATGCTGGATCCCTCCATGCAGTATTCGTGCGCTTATTTCCACGGCACAACCGACCTGGCGGCCGCGCAGGAACTCAAGATGGAACTCATCTGCAAGAAGCTCGCCCTCCAGCCCGGCATGCGCCTGCTTGACATCGGCTGCGGCTGGGGTGGCCTGGCAAAGTTTGCCGCCGAGAACCATGGCTGCGAAGTCGTGGGCATCACGATCTCGGAGGAACAAAAAACCTACGCCGAAGCTCATTGCCAGGGCCTGCCGGTGGAAATCCGTCTCCAGGACTACCGCGATGTGAAGGGCGAATTCGATGCCATCGCCAGCGTGGGCATGCTTGAACACGTGGGGCCGAAAAACTACCGGCGCTACATGGACCTTGCCAGCCACTCCCTCAAACCCGGCGGGCTTTTCCTCTGCCACACCATCACGGCAAACGAACCGGGCATCGCGTGCGACCGCTTCATTTCCCGCTACATCTTCGCCAACTCGGCAATCCCCACCGCTGCGCAGGTCCTGCAGGCGGCGGAGCCGTATTTTGTGAATGAGGACATGCATAACCTCGGCCCCTACTACGTACCGACCCTGCGCGCATGGGAGGCCGGCTTCATGCGCTCGCGGGAGGAATTCCGCCAACGCTACGGCGAGGAGTTTGTGAGAATGTGGAGGCTGTATCTGCTAAGTTGCTCGGGTGCGTTCCGTGCCAGAAGCCTGCAGGTGTTCCAATTCCTTTTCTCCGCCGGCGGCATCGAAACCGCACGCCCGCTGAGAATCTCCTGAGCCGGGGCGTTTTTCTTGCCCGATTGAATACAACCCACATAGTGCAACAGCTTATGAAGACCGACTCATCGCAGACCATAGACCACCCCGCATCTCCAGCAGTGGCGAGCTGGGTAGAGGAAATTGCTGCCCTCACCCGACCCGATGCCATCCACTGGTGCGATGGCTCGGAAAGCGAGGACCTCGCCATGCGCGAGGCGATCGTGTCTTCGGGCGCCGGCGTGTGGCTGAACCCAGAGAAACGGCCAAACTCGCTGCTCGTCCGCAGCGACCCGCGCGATGTCGCCCGAGTGGAAGAGCGCACATTCATCTGCTCGCACTCGAAAAAAGACGCCGGTCCCACCAACAACTGGGAGGCGCCGGAACAGATGAAAGCCCGCCTGAACAACCTCTTCGCAGGCTGCATGCGCGGCCGGACGATGTATGTCATTCCCTTCAGCATGGGCCCGATCGGCTCCCCGATCGCCCAATACGGCATCGAGATTTCCGACAGTCCCTACGTCGTAGCCAACATGAGGATCATGACCCGCTTAAGCCCGGCCGTGTATGAGCAAATCGAAAAATCCGGCATTTTTGTAAAATGCCTCCACTCGGTGGGATTTCCGCTCGAACCATCTGCGAAGGATGTACCCTGGCCATGCAATCCCGAGCACACCTACATCACCCACTTCCCCGAGGAACGGCTTGTGATGAGCTTCGGCTCGGGATACGGGGGGAATGCTCTCCTTGGGAAAAAATGCTTTGCCTTACGCATCGCCTCCGCCATGGCCCGCGATGAGGGGTGGATGGCTGAACACATGCTTATCTTGGGCGTGAAATCCCCCGACGGCCAAAAAACCTATGTCACTGCTGCATTCCCCAGCGCCTGCGGAAAGACAAATTTCGCGATGATGGTCCCCCCACCCGATATGCGCGAGGAAGGGTGGGAGATCAGCTGCGTTGGTGACGATATCGCCTGGATCAAGCCAGGCCCCGACGGATACCTCCGCGCCATCAACCCGGAGGCGGGATTTTTCGGCGTCGCCCCCGGAACCTCCTATGCGAGCAACCCAGTGGCGATGGATTCCATAACCCGCGACACCATTTTCACCAATGTCGCCCTCACCGATGACGGCGATGTGTGGTGGGAGGGCATGAGCAAAGAACCGCCCGCGCACCTCGTCGACTGGCTCGGCCGCGACTGGGCTCCCGGCCAAACAGATGCCAGCGGGAAATCCGTGCTGAGCAGCCACCCGAACAGCCGCTTCACGGCCCCTGCCAAAAACTGCCCACTCATCGACAGCGACTGGGAAAACCCCGCCGGCGTGCCAGTGAGCGCGATGATCTTCGGTGGGCGCCGCTCTACAACGATGCCGCTTATTTTCCAAGCCTTCAACTGGGTCCACGGTGTGTATCTCGGAGCCACGATGGGTTCGGAAACAACAGCCGCTGCCGCCGGAGCCGTGGGCCAAGTCCGCCGCGACCCGATGGCCATGCTTCCGTTCTGCGGCTACAACATGGGCGACTACTTCACACACTGGCTCGAAATGCGAAAACACATCAAATATGTGCCCCGCATTTTCCATGTGAACTGGTTCCGCAAAGACTCCGCCGGAAAATTCCTCTGGCCCGGCTTTGGCGAAAACACCCGCATTCTGCGCTGGATGGTTGAACGCTGTCGCTTTGGCGCCCACGCGCTCGAAACTGCCATCGGCTGGCTGCCCGACTACTCCGATATTCACATGGACGGTCTTGATAAAATAGTCACCCCAGAAATTTTTGCCGAGGCGCAAAAAATCGATACCTCCGAGTGGCACCGCGAACTCCTCCTCCAAGACGAACTCTTCATCAAACTCTACAGCGAACTTCCCAAGGAAATCATCTTCCAACGCGAACTCCTCATCGCTCGCCTCTAACTGGCGGGGAGTGTTTTTTTCAGGCAGCGAGAAGTTTTTTGATCATGGGCTCGTCGGGGTTGGGGCCGACGATCGCTATGGTGAGGCGGGAGGGATCAAGGATTTCGCGGGCGACGGCGAGGATGTCGTCGGGGGTGACGGCACGGAGGCGTTCGTTGACTGATTCGGGATCGACGATTTTGCCTTGGGCGAGGAGGGATCCTCCGAGGCGGGCGTTCTGACTGGAGCTGCGCTCGAGGGACATCCGGTTCGAGCCGATGGTGTATTCCTTGGCGCGGCGGAGTTCGGCAGAGCCGATTAGATTTTTGCGAAGGAGGTCGAACTGGGCGAGGATGAGGCGGAGGGATTTTTCGAGGTTACGGCGGTCGAGTCCGGCCGAGATGCCGAGCGCGCCGCCATCGTTCAGGCTCAGCCAGTGGCTGCTCACGGAGTAGCAGAGTCCACGCTTCTCGCGCATTTCCTGGAAGAGACGGGAACTGGCGTTTGCTCCGAGCACAACATTCAGCAGGTGAAGTGCGAACCGGCGCTCTTCGCGATGGCTGAAGGCGGGGAGTGAAAGCGCGAGTTGGGTCTGCTGGATGTCACGCGACTCGGTGATGATGCGGGGCGATTTTTGCCATGCAGGAAAGGGCTTTGCAGCCGGAGATTTTCCCGACGGGAGACCCAAGAGGAGTTCCCCGACTTTTTCGACAACCTCATCGTGTTGAATTCTGCCTGCGGCTGTGACAACGGTGCTAGGAGCGTTGTAATGGCTGGAACGATAGGCGCGGAATGCGGAGGCATCCATCCCCTCGATGGTTTGAAGTGTTCCCGTAATCGGCCTGCCGAGCGGGTGGCCTGCCCACTGGGTGTTTTCGAGGAGTTCCTGAACACGCGAGGAGGGTTCGTCCTCATACATGAGAATTTCCTCCGCTATGACGCCACGCTCGCGGTCGATGTCGCGAGGCGAGAAACGGGGGTTCATATAGATGTCGCAGAGGACATCGCAAATTCTGGGGAAAAACTCGGAGGCAGCGGTGGCGTAGTAGCAGGTGCGTTCCTCCGCAGTAAAGGCATTCATGTCTCCGCCGACACCCTCGACTTCCTCCATGATACGTCGCGCGGAGCGGCGCTGGGTGCCTTTGAAAAGCATATGCTCGATGAAGTGGGAGATGCCATTCAGGCTCGCTGGCTCATGGCGTCCTCCGACGGAGGCCCAGATGCCCATGGCAGCGGTTTCGGCGTGGGGCATTTCGCAGGTGGCGATGCGAAGTCCGTTGGGAAGTTTGGTAAGGCGCGACTTATTCGCCATGGGATGGAGTGTGTTTCTTCAAAAAGGCGGTGATGCGGTCTTCGGCAATGGAAGCTCCACGGCCGAGGAAAATGAGATGTCCATCATCGGGGAAGAGGAGGAGTTCGGAATTGGGGAGCTTCGAATTGGTGGCCTCCACCGGAGCAACAGGTATAGCTTTGTCCAAACCTCCGTGAACGATAAGGACTGGCACCGTAATATTATGGAGAGGAATGTCGGGAAATGCACGGACTTGCAGTAGATCGTTTCGAATTCCTAGCTCGCGTGGAGAGATCGGAGAAAGCGAAAGTGCCAAGGCGCGAAAAAGGGCGAGTTGATCCGGATTGTCAAGAACGAGCCCAGCCCAAATCTCGCGAGCATCGGCACCGCCAACAGAGGAAATGGAAAATGTGGCTCTCAGGGCAGCGGCGGGGTCGTTTTCTGAAAGGCGTGTATAGAGCCAAGAGCCGACATCCCCAGTCAGACCTTCGCTCACAGCCTGCGGGAATGGCAGGGCAGGGGCGGCAGGAAGATTCAATCGGCCTACGGCGGCTCCTACGAAAACGAGGGCGCTTGTGCGTTGAGGAAAGCGGCGGGCGAACTCGAGAGCCGCCGGCCCTCCCCAGCCGAATCCCAGAACGGAGGTTTGGCCGATGCCAAGGTTGTCGAGCAACTGCGCGGCAGCATCCGCCTGGTTTTCTGGAGTAATACCGGTCTCAAGCGGAGTGCGGAGATAGCCTGGGCGGGAGGGCACAATAACCTGGAAACCTTCATCAACAAGAAACCCGGCCAACGCTGCGCCTTGGTCATAGCCGCCTGGCGCATCGTGAAAAACCAAGACCGCAGGGCCTTCGCCGTGGCGAATGTATTCGATCGGTCCGTTTTTGGTAGCGACCAACTGGGATGCCGAATACAGGTCCACTATTCGCGCGGAACGCCAGGACTGGAAAAACGCCAGAATGCCGCCCAGAACGAAGAGGGTCAGAACAACGAGGAGAAAAACAGCGCGGGGAAGAAGTCGGGTTTTCATAACATTAGCGTTTCGCAAGGCGGGTGAAAAGCCAGAGCCCAAGACCAAAGAAAACGAAATTTGGAACCCAGATTAGGAAGTGAGGAAATGCAGCCGGGCTGCCCCGGAAGGTATCCGCCATGAGGATGAAAAAAAAGTAGCTGAAAGCCACGATGAGGCTGAGAGCGAATCCCACAGAGGTCTCCTTGCGATGGGTTGTGATGCCAAGCGGAATGGCAATCAGGGCAAAGGCGATGCAGGAGAGCGAAGTCGAGAAGCGTTTGTTGAGTTCGACAAGCATTTCCTGCTGCTTCTTTCCCTCGGCCTTTTTGTAAGCGGAGTACAACTCCGTGAGCGTGTAGGAGCTGAGGCGGCGGTTGCTTTGGAATTCTTTGAAAAATTTGTCGAGTGCGAGCGGGAAGACGCCCTCCTTCATCACGATGCCTTGGTGGATTTTTAAGAAGTCCTCGCTGGCCTTCGTATCGCGCTGTTCGAAGCGTGCATCGAACAGTTTGAAAAGAAGTCGCGAGTTGGGCGTGTCCGGGGTCAGCACTCCCTCCTTGGCGAAGATCATCTTGGAAACACGCGACTCGTCATTGAGTTCAAAAACCAGAATGTTCCTGAGTTTTTCACCGTCCTTTCCACCCACATAGACACGGCGGTCGGGAAAGTCATTCACCACCTCGTCTGCCCGGAACAGAGCGGCAGGATTGCTCGTGGCCATATCCACCACAGCCCGGGTCATGGCCTGCTCGGCGCGGGGAGCGATCTCGATATTGATCCAGAAACACACGAGGGTCAAAATGACAGAGATCACAAAAATCGGGGCGCTCACGCGGGGAATGCTCACGCCGTTAGATTTGAGCGCAATCAATTCGCTGTCGGCTGACATCCGGCCGAACACCAAAAGAATAGCGGTAAGAAATCCCCACGGAATCGTAAAAGTCAGGGAAAACGGCAACACCAAAGCCATGAAGCCGAGGACTGTCAGGATCGGAACATCCGGGTTGTTCACCAAAATATTCAGCAACTCGCGGAATATATTTCCGAGAACCAGAACCAGGCTGAGGATCAGGATACCAAACCCCGCCGTCACAAGAATGCCGGTGGCGACATGGCGATCGATGATTTTCATCAGGTGGCGGTCGGGCTGTTACTCCTCGAAGACACCCATCTTGCGGAATTTGTCGTAGCGCGCGCGCAGAAGTTTATCGATCGGGGTTTTGAGCAGGGCCTGGAGTTCTTGGGAAATGGCGGATTTGAGGTTTTCAGCAGCCTGCACGGGATCGCAATGCGCTCCGCCTGAGGGCTCGGGAATGACTCCGTCCACAAGGCCCATTTGAAGAAGATCGGGCGAGCTGAGCTTGAGAGCCTCGGCAGCTTCGGGAGCGTGTTTGCGGTGTTTCCAGAGGATGGCAGCGCAACCTTCGGGACTGATCACAGAGTAGTAGGCATTCTCAAGAATGAGGACGCGGTCGGCGACTCCAATGCCGAGGGCCCCTCCTGAACCACCCTCACCGATCACCACGGAAACAACCGGCGTGCGAAGAGCCATCATGTCGCGGATGTTCACGGCGATGGCCTCGGCAATGTGACGTTCCTCGGCGCCCACACCCGGGTAGGCGCCGGGGGTGTCGATGAGGGCTACGACGGGAAGAGCGAATTTCTCAGCAAGCCGCATGAGGCGAAGAGCCTTGCGGTAGCCTTCGGGGTGCGGGCTGCCGAAGTTGCGAAGGAGGTTTTCCTTCATGTCGCGGCCTTTTTGCTGGCCAATGACTACGCAGCGGATGCCATCAATCGACGCCAGTCCACCGGGCATGGAGGCATCGTCGCCGAACAGGCGGTCGCCCTTGAGTTCGACAAAATCTGAGAATGCCATCCGCACATAATCCAAAAAGAAGGGTCGGGCGATATGACGGGAAATCTGAACTCGCTGCCAGGCGCTGAGGTTGCCATAAATCTGGCCACGCATTGATTCCAGCTTGTTCTGCATGCCGCGAATTTCGCCGCCGAGGTCGATATTCCTGTCTTCGGACTGTTTTTTAAGTTCCTCAATCTTCTGCTCGAGCTCAACAAGGGGTTTTTCAAAATCCAAGGTCTGCTTGTTCATGGGTGCGTTATTTGATGGTGACAGGTGTGCCGGGCTTCACGAGGGCGTAGATTTCGTCGAAATCAGAGGGGCTGAGCACGATTCCAGGTGGAGTCGGTGGCATTGATCCATCCTCCGCCGGAGCGGGCGGGGTGCGAAGGACAACATTGCCAGGATTGATGAGAACCGTGCGCTCAGCATCGGCGTAATCTTTTGCTCCGAAGGCGACACGGGTTTCGCCTTTGCGGGCGATGCGGTCTGCAACCTTCGCTTCGACTTCGCCCTTGGCTGCCTGACCGGTGAGCGTCATAGAGAGGGTGGGATATTCCCTGAAAAATGCACCCGCATTCATCAAGGAAATGGTGGAACCTGCGCGGTCGATCACGAGGGCAGTGTCAACAACTGGAATCAGTAATTGCTGACCGATCTGCAGGTTTATGGAGGTCATTCCGTTCGCCCAGTAGATCAATTCGGAGTTGGTTTTGAACTGAGATTTGATGCGGTCCAGAGAGTCGCCTTTTTTCACCGTATAGAGGGTGTTCGAGGCAGTAGCGCCGCGATCGCGAAAGAGAAAGAGGTTAATGCGGCCGAGTGCAGCACGTGCCTCGGCGGCTTTGGGAGAGTCAGGATAAGTGCTCAGGTGGGCTGCGATGGCATCACGAGCCTCCTCAGTATTCTGCGCGAGGACCGGCTTGAGCGAATCGAAGGCGGCCAAGGCCGGATGGGGAGTTGGTGCGGGAGTTGGTGTCGGGGCGGCGACTTGCTCCGCATAATCGAGTTTTTTCTCTTTGTAGTAGAGTTCGTAAATAAAATATCCGCTGCCGCCCAATATGCCGGCGACAAGAAACAAAATCGTGAGTGCTTTTATGAACATGATACGTCGGGAAATAATATCCGCTGGGCTCTGGAAATGAAAACCCCGAAATCAGGCGAGGCCGCGGCGTTTCCATTCCGCGACATTTTCGCCCGCCGAGCGCTGGACCATTTCCATTGAAAACTTCAGCAAGCAAACCTCCCAGGCATCGTCCACGCCGGCTATGAGCGCGCGGAAGGGATCGTCGCCTTTTTTCATCTCGTCTTCCATGCGGGCGATCGCCTCGTCGAATGGCTCGTGGAGAATTTTCTCGGAGAGATCGGTTTTTCGGAATTGAAATCCATACCGCAAAACGCGGGCGGCTGAGGGATTCGCCTCCAGCCAGTCTGCAAAATCTCGCGCCTCCTCGCCAAAACCCTCGAGAAGAACCTTGCTGAAATGCGCGGGTGAAAGAATGCGCGGGCGCTCGGCCTCGATCGTGCCGGAACGGATGCGCACCGTTTCAACCTCGTCGAGCGGCTCTGTGACGAGCAAAAAATGAAAACGCGTTGTGCCAAACGTCTCGATGGCGCTTTGCGGCGTCACGACCACGCGGGTATTATCCATCGCGTATTGGAAATCATGCTCCTTGAACATCGTTGGAAATTACTTCGCCAAGCGTGTTATTCAATCAATTAGAAGAGGCGCCCTGTCGAACGGGAATCTCGACAGCGATTTTTGCGGGGGGCAGTGTGAATCTCAGGGCTAACAGGACAATGTAAAGCAGCAGAACTGCGGCTGCGAGCCAAGGGAGAAGATATGATCTGCGGACAGAGGAAATCATGGGAGTTTCAGAGACCCGATGGCATCCATGACGCGATCACTGAGCAATTGATAGGTCTCTCGAGAGACGTTGGAAATTTCCTCCGCACTGAAATGGATCGGCTCACCGATGACCACGGTAATCTGTGAAAGCTGGAAGCGGCGGGCACTTTTTGGGAAGGCTTCGTAGGCGCCAAAGATTCTCATGGGCAGCACAGGAGCGCCGGTTTTTGCGATCACCAGTCCGATGCCCGCGCGGGCAGGCTGGAGGTCGCCATCGCGTGAGCGCGTGCCTTCCGGAAAGAGAAGCACGGCGTTGCCCTCCTTCACTTTTTTGATGACCTCGCGCAGAGCAGACATGTCGTTCCCGTCGCGTTCCACCGGGATCACATTCATCGCAGGAAAAAGAGGACCGAAGAACGGCCATTTAAGAAGAGTTTTGCGCGCCAGATAAAAAACACCTCGATGGCTGCAAATGCCTGCCAGTGGCGGATCAAAGAAACTAGAGTGATTCACTGCTATGAGAAGTGGACCAGACTCCACCATGCGCTCAGGATGGATGACCCGCATCGAAAACATCATGCGGGCGATGAGCTTCGCCAGATTGTAAAAAATATTATAAACGATCGTCATACCTGGCGGATTCCGGATTTTGAAAGAATTTCCGCCATCTTGTCCACGACGCCTTCGAGGGTGAGGTGAGAGGTGTCGATCACGTGTGCCCCGGAAGCGATTTTGAGCGGAGCGCTGGCCCGGCTGGAATCGAGTTTGTCGCGTTTTTCGATGCTATCGTGCAATCCCTGCGCGGCCCTCCGGTGACGGCGGACTTCAGGCGAGGCGTCGAGGTAGAATTTGTAGGGGGTGTCCGGAAAGACCACCGAGCCGATATCACGCCCCTCGCTCACGATCGGGCGCTTCTCGGCGAGGGCCCGGAGCTGCGCATTGACCAAGCTTCTCACCGCAGGCACGGCAGCGATAGGGGAAACACTTTGGTTGACCTCAAGAGTCTGGAGCTCCAGATCGGGCATCCCGGCATTGATGCGGATGAACGATTCGCCAGCTTCGGTGAATCCCGAATCCACCGACATGCGCTGCACTGCCGCATTAATACTTTCGGGATGGAGGGGATCAATCTGTTGACGGAGAAGCTCCCACGTTACAGCGCGATACATGGCGCCGGAATTCACGTGGGCGAAGCCAATCCGCCGCGCAAGCCGCGTTGCAACGCTGCTTTTGCCAGAGGCAGCAGGCCCATCGATGGCGATAACGATCATGGCGCAGAACTTCTCACGCAAGGCGTGCCGCCGCCTTTCAGGCCTGACAAGACCTCGGTGCGGTTTTTAATGCGGCCGCCTTTTTGAATATGCAATAGAGCCTGAGCAAAGCCTGGGTAGGAGGTGTTCACACAAGCAGTGTCTTCGATAATTGTTTCGCCCTCCGCAAAAAGTCCGGCAACCGCGAACGCCATGGCGATGCGGTGGTCATGATGACAAGGCAAGCGCGCCCCTTTGAGCGCGCGGCCTCCGGTGATCGCCATGCCGTCGGGAAACTCCTCCACCTGCACACCCATAGCGCGGAGATTCGCAGCCACTGCGGCAATGCGGTCGGTCTCCTTCACACGCAATTCAGCGGCATCGCGAATAACGGTCGTTCCCTGCGCCAGCGCGGCGGCCACAGCAAGAATGGGAATTTCATCAATGACATTCGGGATTTCAGCGCCCGCGATCGTCGTGGCGCGGAGAGTGGTGCCTTTGATATCGATGTTGCCCACGGGCTCGCCGCTGAGGGAGGTCTCAATCACCTCGCGGATGCGTGCGCCCATGCGGACGAGGACATCGATGATACCGGTGCGGGTGGGATTCAGCCCTACATCCTTCACCAGCAGGCGGGAACCCGGTTGCGCAGCGGATGCAACCAACCAGAATGCAGCACTGGAGATGTCGCCGGGGACCGTGAAATCCATCGACTCTGGCACCTGACCTCCCTCGACGGTTGTGCGGATTTCAACGAGACGCCGATCCTTCACGGAGTTTTTGTTTTCCCAGACCTCCTCGCGTTTCGATTTGATGAGAAAATAATCGAACATCCTCTCGGTATGGTCACGAGATCGGACATCTTCGATCACCGTGGTAGGACCCTTGGCAAAAAGCCCAGCGAGAAGAATCGCACTTTTGACCTGTGCGCTGGCGACAGGCGTGCGGTAGGTGATGCCTTCCAGATTGCCATGTCCCTCGACCACAAGAGGCGGGCAGGATTTTTCGCCTTCCGCGTAGAGACTGGCCCCCATGAGGCGCAGCGGATCGATGACGCGCTGCATCGGGCGCTTCGACAGGGAAGGGTCGCCCGTGAGGCGGGAGGTAAAATTCTGCGCAGCAAGGATGCCGGACATGAGACGCATCGTGGTGCCGGAGTTACCACAGTCGATGTCGCCAAGCGGCTTGGTTAAACGGCCCGAAACGCCCTCCACAATGAGCGTTCCAGGCTCGGGGGATTCGATGAAAACTCCCAACTGGCGCATTGCTGCGGCTGTGCTGCGGCAATCTTCGCCCTCGAGGAAATTGCGGATCACACAAGTGCCGTTCGAAAGGGCGGCCAGCATGACAGCGCGGTGGGAGATGCTTTTGTCGGGCGGAACGGCTATTTCTGTATCGATGAGCGCGGCGCGGCGGGATGAGAGGGTGTGTTTTTCCTTGGTTGCCTTCATGTAGCTGTTGTATGGCTGATGCGGAGAGTTCGTGCATCTGCGAGAAACGCCTCCACAGCACTCCGGTTGCCGCTTTCGATTCCGAGTTTCAGTGTCTCGAGCGCGGTTTGCAAGTCATGGATTCCGTTTAAAACCTCGGCACTGTTATCGAGGAAAATTTCTGCCCAGAGGCCTTCAGGCCCTCCGGCGATGCGGGTTGAATCGCGGTAGCCTCCTCCAGCAAAGCGGGTAAGCGATGGATCCGCTCCCAAAGCAGCATGAACCAGAGCGGCGGCGGCGGCGTGAGGAAGGTGGCTGATGCGCGCCATCGCACGGTCGTGGGCCTCGGGGGACATTTCCTGAAGCGTACAACCCGCTGTGGCCCACAATTCCTCAGCCAGAATCCGTGCGGATGGATCGGTGTGCGGCGTGGGTGTGAGAATACAAACAGCGCCATCATACAAATTCTCACGGGCTGCACGGATGCCGCTCTGCTCGGAGCCCGCCATGGGATGCGCCCCGATGAAGCGTCCACCAAAGACTTCTTGAAGGCTTGCAACGATCTTGGCTTTGACGCTTCCGGCATCGGTCACAACAGCGCGTTCGGGAAGATATTTCCTGAGCTCGTAACCGATCGCTTCGATAGCATGCGGAGATAAACAGAGAACGGCTATGTCGGAATCTGCAACAGCAGCAGATAGATCATGCGATACGCGGCAGCCCGGAAGGAGATACGCCGCCTCACGGGCAGCTTCCTCGCGGCGCGCCCAAAGAGAAATCTCTCGAAAATGACCCGACCTGCTCAGAGCCATAGCGAGCGAGCCGCCGATCAGGCCTGGTCCTAGGATGGAGACTCGCCGGTTCAGGGCACTAGAAAAATCTTGCCCGAGTAAGGGCATTTCACCTCAGTGCCGGGAGGAAATCCACGGACGTCCACATAGCCGGCATAGGGCGAGTGGGGGCTGGTGACGAATCCTGGTTTTCCGGGAACTGGTGTCCCGTAGGAGAGGTCCCTGGACGCCACGGGCTCGGGGGGAGGAGTCGGCGTGGGAACAGGGGTCGGTGTGGCATTCGGATCCACTGCAGGCGGGATCTCGGTGTAACCTTCCGGCGTTGGCGTTGGCGTGATAAACTGCGTGGTGGTGGAGGGTGTGTCTTGGTAGCCAAAGCGGCCTGTTCCAGTTTTGCGAACTGGACGCTGCGATTCACATGCTGCGAGAACCATTACGGCCAAGGCGGAGCCAAGCACGATTACAGAAGATTTTTTCATAAATGGGATCATGCTTAAGAAGCCATGGCAGGCGACTGGTTTCAATCCAAATCTCGCGGCTTCATCCAAGACGTTTGATTGTCGCCGCCGTTAACAGCATTAAAGGCACCGAATGATACGGCCGTGTTTCGGCAATCGATGCCCCCAAGGGGTCGTCCCTGAAGCAGACGTATTTTTTCTTTGAATAAATCCCTTGCCGTGCGCGGACGTCTACGGTACTTATCTCGCCCCTTTCACTAAATTAAACGTCCATGGCTCAAAAATCCAAAAAACCTGCCAAGGCGAAGCCTGTTGCAAAAAAGGCCGCTCCTATCAAGAAGCCTGCTGCCAAGGCCAAGCCACAAGCCAAGGTCAAGCCTGCTTCCAAAAAGCCAGCTCCCTCCAAAAAGCCTTCTGTTACTCTTAAAAAAGCAGCTCCTGCCAAAAAGACCGCGCCAATCAAAAAGGCCTCTCCAGCTTCCAAAAAGTCAGCTCCTAAAAAAGTTGTTGCAGTTGCAAAAAAACCAGTGCCTTTGAAGAAAGTCGCGCCGACGAAAAAATCAGCCCCGAAGACGGCTGCCACCAAGAAATCGGCTCCTGTTAAAAAAGCCGCGCCAGTGAAAGCAAATAAAATGCCTGTCGTTGTGATTAAGAAAGGCAAAGAACCTGTCAAAGTCACAGGCTGGGTTGCCAAGCAACGCGACCGCCTCCTTCAACTCAAAGATACACTTCTTGATTCCAT
>Ga0164292_10002353_pt1 | contig 15451 bp, 13 predicted proteins | sample GEODES117metaG_FD_111486 | JGI IMG/M metagenome (GOLD analysis project Ga0164292, IMG submission 111486) | Eutrophic lake water microbial communities from Lake Mendota, Wisconsin, USA - GEODES117 metaG | ecosystem: Environmental > Aquatic > Freshwater > Lake | place: USA: Lake Mendota... | reverse complement strand
TCGCAACTTCACAATGCCTCTTCAAAACGGCCAATACATCGAAGTTGTCTGCCCACTAGATCACCCAGCAACAGAGCAAACCCCTTGGGGCAAAGCTGTTAGCAAGAAAGCACAAGAAGGTGGAGGCTGGCTAACTTGGGTTTTTGCAACTGAAGATATTTCAAAGGTCGAAGAGAAGTTCGGACGCAGCGCAATTGAAGGCCACCGCACACGTCCAGATGGAACCGACCTTAAGTGGAAGCAAATCGGAGTTAACGAGATCACCGATTCTCGCGAACTTCCATTCTTTATCCAATGGTTAACCGCCGATCACCCATCACAAGATGGAAAGGCTGTTGCTGCAATTGAGAAGATTACATTTGCTGACACTGATCACCTAGCTGATTCTTGGTTTAAGACAGAGATTCTCGCTGGATTAAATGGCACAGATATTGAGTTCATTGATCCATCAACTAATGATGGTGAATATGGGATTGTTGCAGTGCACTTGGTAACCCCTAATGGGCTTGTGAGGCTGGATTAATTTTAAGATGTCGTGTTAGTTTTATTCATCGAATAAAACTAACACGACAATTCATGATGGGCAAAAATTTATTCAATTTATTTCGCAATCTGTATAGATTTCAATCCCCGAAAAATTTCGAGGTCGCCAGTACGAAGAGTGGTAGCAGCATCTAGGATTTAACTGTGAGTCTCTTGGTTAACGCTGATGAACAAGTAATCGGGATCGGGGCGTGTTGAAGATTATGTGGTTCATTCAATGGTGAGATGACGTAAGACTCCAAAATTTCAGGATTTGCTTTAAAGAGAGGAACCTGGCCTGTTCCTTATCAAAATATTAAGTGAAACTTACTTTTAAATGCATAAACTCTTGAAATGGGCTAGGTTTCACAGAGTATGATGCTCTCATGAGAATTATGGTAACCGGGGGAAGCGGATTCTTGGGCTCACATTTATGCGAAGCCCTGCTGAATCTTGGCCATGAAGTTATTTCAGTAGACAATTATGTTACAGGCACAAAAAAGAACATCGCCCATTTATTGCATAATCCAAATTTTGAAGCGATAAGGCACGATGTTACCTTCCCGCTTTATTTGGAAGTTGAAGGCATTTTCAATTTAGCTTGCCCAGCGAGTCCAGTTCATTATCAAAGTGACCCAGTGCAGACCCTTAAAACTAGTGTGCATGGTGCGATAAATGTGCTAGGGCTAGCCAAGAGAACTGGTGCACGTGTCCTTCAGGCGTCAACCTCGGAGATTTACGGAGATCCCGATGTACACCCTCAAAATGAGGAGTATTGGGGGCGAGTTAATCCAATAGGTGTAAGGTCATGTTACGACGAAGGCAAGCGTGCCGCTGAAACTCTATTCTTTGATTATCACAGGCAGCACGGATTAGACATTCGAGTTGCTCGAATTTTTAACACCTTTGGGCCAAAAATGCTTATCAATGACGGACGAGTTGTCACGAATTTTATTTCTCAAGCATTGCAGAATAGACCTATAACAATTTATGGCGAAGGTAAACAAACCAGAAGCTTCTGCTTTGTTTCTGACTTAATTGAAGGATTGGTGGCTCTTTTTTTTGCTCATGATATTTATGAGCCAATAAATCTCGGAAACCCAACCCCGATTACTATGTTGGATCTTGCATCGGAAGTAATTCATTTGACAAATTCAAAAAGTATTCTTGAGTTCTATCCACTCCCTCAAGATGATCCTAAAGACAGAATGCCCGATATTAAAAGAGCAATAGATTACTTAGGTTGGTCTCCAAGAATTGATCGACAAGTAGGGCTTTTAAAAACTATAGAAGACATTCGCCTTCAATTATCGCGATAAAAGCAGCCATGAATTTAAGAGAAAAGTTCCACCAAACTAAATGGAAAATAATTGGCAAAGTGCCATTTGGATATTCGTTAACTTTTAATGCAATCTTGGCAAGAATGATACGAAATAAGCAATTTACATATTTTGGATTGGCATTGTGCTTCATAGCCAATCCATTTGACTCGTATAGGAGGAAAATCTTAGGTACTTGCGCAACCTTGAAGAAAAATGATATCTCCATACGGAGTCAGAATTTACAGGATGTAGCGGCAATTACTTTTTGCAAAAAAAACAAAACCTATCTTGACTTAGGCGCTGCTTACCCAATTAAATATTCAAATTCACATTTATTGCAGCAATTGGGTTGGCGAGGAATTTTAGTTGAACCAAACAAAGATTTTCATCAAGGTTTAATGAAGCGCGAAGACCAAGAAACGATTTTGTTGAAAGTCGCCATTGGAATCATGAATGGAAAACAAAATTTACAAAATTCGGGCCCATTATCAACCCTAATTGGGTATGAAGATAGTGACATTTATGGAAATCTTCGGAGAAAATTATCTAAAAAACATGGTTTTCAAGAAGTCGAAGTTATCTCCATTGCACAAGTTATGTCGGATCACTACTCTGAACAGAATCTTGGATATTTGAGTATTGACATTGAAGGAATGGATGTTGAAATTTTGGAAGCAATTTTAATCGAAGGCCATCGTCCAACATTTGTAAGCATTGAACATAACTTTGTTATTCAAAATGAGATAGCAATTAGAGAATTGGCAAAAAACTATGGCTACAGAATAATATGTCGAAAGTTAAGCGTTCAAGATTATTGGTTATTGAATGATCTCTAAGCAAGCTAATAAATTTAGTTTAGAAATATCGGTTAGTATGAGGACATACCAGTGTAGGCTTTGAAACACATTGGATGTTTCGTGAATCAAGACAAGAATCTCTTGCTAACTCTCGTCTTTTTTGGCTACATCACAGCTACAAACCTCAGGCCTGGCAGATGTGAGATTAACAATTTCGAGGCACAAACAACCTTAGAACAAAGAAAGAAACCCCATACCGTTATCCAACGACTAGAGATAGCAGTCCAAAATACAGAAAGTATTGAAAATGAACGGTCATCACTATGACACCCTCGACACTTTCAAAAAATAGGCTTAAAGCCACAATTTCAAAACGAATGTCATATATTTAAGGGGTGAAATCAATCAAACTAAAATTTTTAGAATTAAAGTTAGAGCTTCGAAGCCTTTCTAGAATTCAAATTTTTCTCAGCATTTTTTCGTTTATGATGATGTTGCCCATTATTTTTCTAAATTCAATCGGATTGTTTTATTCGAAAATGGCAGCAGATGATTATTGCGTCCGCCTCCAGATCAAAACTTTGGGACTATGGAATTCGTATTACACAAGTATTATTGGCGGAACACCAACATTTTTTTCTAATGTCTTCACTTATTTACGTCTCTACCTATTAAATTTTAATGGGATCTTTCTGGTATTCTTGTATCTGACTACTTTATTAATTATTACAAAATTAATTCTTCGAAATTTTGCACTATCAGAAAAAAAATTATTGCCATTAATGCTGTCAATAATGTGCGCCAGTTTTTTAAATGGTGTGAATCTTATGATGCCAATAACTAATCAGGGCGCTGCATTCATTTCCACATTTGGTTGGTCAACCGCCAGAGTACTCGGCTTAAATCTACTAGTTTTATTAGTTTTGATCTTAAGACAAGTTAGTCTAAAACAAACAATTTTGAAATATGTTTTGGTTTTATGCCTCATTGGAACTGATTCTGCTTTGGCAGTTAGTGGAATTACAATGATGTTTATTTTCACGAATAGAAATACAAGAGACGTACCGCTCTTTGCTAGAAATTATATAATCGCCTTGGTCACACTCATTGGTGAGGTACTCTCACAAGTTACACCAGGCCAGTTCGCGCGTCGACGTGCACTTGATATTGGAATGCGAAATGGAGATCCAGTCAATTTTGATCTAGATGCCTTGAATTTGGGTAGATATAATTTCTACAGATTAACTCATGAATCGTATGACATTAGATTGATAATGAGTATTTTCCTACTTGGGATTTTTATATCTTTATTTTTGAAAATGAAGAGAGAAACCATCAATGAAAACATTAGAATTTTCTCGGTATTAGTTATTGTTTGTACTGTTTTTACCGTTGTCGCCTCCGTAATCGCCTATCTTCAAACCTGGCATTTTATTGCAATAAATCATTTGGTTGGATTTCTTATCTTTTTTCTAGGAGCGTGGAGTGGGCAAAAGATAAAGGAATCTAAATCGATATCCCTCCCTCTCAAAATATTTGTGCCAATATCGGCTTTAATATTGGGTTTAAATCTAATTTTAGTGGCCTCATTATTTGAAACAACTTCTCTGAATCGAAGCCAACAGTACGAGGTTCGATCAGTAGAGAATTCCAATCGGGATTTACCACTTCTGAGCCTAAATGAGACGCCATTAACTGAAGATCTGAAAAGTGAATGGGTAATGCAATGTTTCAACGGCTTATAAATTTATGAAGTTAATCAGTAGGGGTACGCCATGATTTCAAGAAGGGAAAAATTACCGGAAGTTACAGTGATTCTTCCTGCATATTTTGAGGAAAAAACTATTTCGGAGATTGTAGTGAATTTAGATTTGGCATTAAGCAAAATCTACAATCATTATGAAATTATTGTTGTGATAGACGGAATTGTCGATAATACAAAAAGTCTACTTTTGAAATTAAATGTTCCCAATCTGAACCTTCTTATTTTTCAAGAAAACCAAGGTAAAGGGGCAGCTATTGCCGCAGGCATTAGAAATTCGAAAGCAACCGAGGTTATTGCCTACATTGACTCCGATTTAGATATTCATCTTTCCAGCCTCATTTTTGGTTTGCTCGAAATAGGCAAGTCTAAAGATGTAAAGATGCTAGTTGGATCGAAAGTGCATCCAAATTCAATCGTTCACTACCCTACTTGGCGCCGATTTCTAAGCATTATTTTTTCCAGATTTGTTCGAATCATGTTGGATTTGGATGTGCGGGATACGCAAACAGGGTTAAAGGTGGCTAGCGCTAAAGAATTAAGAGAATGTTTACCACTTTATGCGCCGAATGGTTGGACTCTCGATATTGCAATTTTACAAAATATGAAGTCGAAGAACTATAACGTTCTAGAAATCCCAGTGAGAATAGATTACAGATATGATTCTCGACTAAGTATTAAAAATTCTATCGATGCAATTCTTGAGGTAATCAAGATACGGAAAAGCACTTTAAAGGAGAAATGTGAAAAGCTATAAAGTGATATCTAATCGAAAATTGACCAACGAAACGTTTGTTCTTCGTACGGAGCGACCTGATAGCAAAATTATTGCGGGACAATGTTTTAGCGTTGGAATTAATTCTCTTGGAATTAACCGTGAGTATTCGATGTACTCAGGTGCTGAAGACAATTACATAGATTTCTTGATCCGAAAAGTTGACGGAGGTGTAATAAGCACAGCACTTTCAACTTTAGGTGAGGGTGATTTAGTAGAGATTGGAGGGCCATATGGGGAATTTCGTTTGGATCCAACTGCAATTAAAACTAAAAGGTTTGTATTTGTCTCTACTGGAACAGGTATAGCACCCTTCCATTCCTTCTGCCAAACTTACCCCAACCTAGACTATACAATTCTTCACGGGATACGCCTACAAACAGAAAGATATGACTTTCGAGATTATCAAGACGGGCGATATTTTCCTTTTATATCTCAGCCACAAAATCGAGAACATAAAAAATATGTTAGTCAAGACTTGTTTGAAAGGAAGCTCCTCCAAGATGAGATATATTACCTTTGTGGAAATAGAAACATGATCACCGACTGTACGTCGATGCTACGTGACAAAGGAATTCATGGCGATTCCATTTTTACAGAAACTTTCTTCTAATGAGAGGGTCAAAATGAGGGTTGCTATTTCCTATCCTCCGATATTTAATTCTAGGGGCCAAAAAGCAATGGTCTCGCAAAACAGAAATGTTCAATTTTTTGTCAAACCAACATATTTACTCCCAATTACACATGCTCAAGCTGCAACGTGGCTAAGAGATATGAGACATGAAGTACTTTGGGATGATGGAAACTCTCAGCTCAAATCCTATGAAGAGTGGTTGAAAGACTTAATCGAGTGGAACCCAGATGTGGTTGTATTTGAAGGAACCACTCCTGTTATGAAGTTTTACTGGAAATTAGCGAATGATTTAAAGAAAATTTTGCCAGACACTATTTTGATAATGACTGGCTATCACAGCATGCGAAAACCGGATGAGACATTAAATATGTCTGGGATAGACATTGTTATTAGAAGTAACCACATTGATTTCGTTCTCTCTCGGTTAATACCAATAATTGATTCTGATTCAGACTGGAGAAATATCTGTAATCTAGAGGGGCTTTCAATTAAACTTGAAAGCGGAGAGATAAGATCTACCGGCAATTTTGCCCAAGTAGAGCCACTTGACAAGGCACCATTAATAGACAGAGAACTAGTTCAATGGAAAAACTATGCCTATGAAAATGGCAATTTCTTACAAACTCCGGGAACCTATGCAACGAGTGTGCTGCGTGACTGTATGTTCGGAAAATGCACATTTTGTAGATATAACGGTCCCGAACTCACCTTTTCAATGATGTCAGTGGAGCGAAGTTTAGACGAGTACGAGGATTTAATAAATAATTTTGGGACTAGAGAAATATTTGATGACTCTGGAGTTTGGTACCGGGGTAAGGAAGCCCGACTTTTTGCACAAGGAATAATTGATAGAGGGTTAAACAAGAAAAATTGTTATTTTGGAATCAATACAAGATTTGAATATCTTGATGAAGAGACTATCAAGAAAATGGCTGAGGCAAATTTCCGTTTTATATTACTTGGATTCGAAGCTGCAGACGATTACACGCTACAGAGATTGAATAAAGGCTATCAAATGCAGCACGTTGAAAAATGTCTAAAGTGGATGACAAAATATGGTTTACATCCGCATTTAACCATAATGGTTGGGTATTATTGGCAAACCCAAGAGCAACTTGATCTGACTGTTAAAACGGTCAAAAGCTTAATGTACAAGGGGCTCGCGCGCACATTACAAGTCACGATTTGTACTCCACTTGACTTTACGCCTTATCACGTTGAGTGCATAAATAACGGTGTACTACTAACTGATAACTATGATGATTTTGATATGAGTAAATTAATTGTAAAGACTCCAATTCCACATGAAAAATATTACAAAGCCATAAAGGAAATGTATTCAATTTCCTATAATCCACGTTTCATCCTGCGGCAATTGAAATTCTTGCTTAAAGGCCGTAAGCGCGATTGGCAATTCCTTTTTACGTATGGTTTTCGTGCACTTAGACGTGTTAGACAGCATATATTTAATCTCACAAGCCAAAATTAAATCATGATAAATCAAGAACCTTTGTTTTCTGTAATTATTCCTTTCAAAGAGACAAATGATTACGTACGCGAAACGGTTGAAAAATTGCAGTCAATAAATCATGCTTCTTGGGAACTTATTCTGCTACCTAACAAACCGGAAGTTTCTGAATGGATAGAGTCAAGAATATCTATTATTCCTACAGGGAAAGTTAGTCCTGCTATAAAAAGAAATATTGGTGCCAAGTCGTCAAAAGGAAGAATTCTTCTATTTTTAGATGATGACTCATATCCAGATGTTGAACTTTTAAATATCTATCAAAATATATTTGAAGATGAGAGTATCGTTTGTGCGGGTGGACCCGGCATTACTCCCCCACAAAATAGTTTTTTCCAAAAAATCTCCGGAAGCGTTTACGAAAGCTTATTTCTTGGAGGAAACCCATCTAGGTATAGAAAGTTTGGAAAGTGTCGAAATGTGGATGATTGGCCCTCAGTAAACCTTGCAGTTAGGAAGTCGACATTTAAGCAGGTAGGGGGATTTAATTCCATATATTGGCCGGGTGAGGATTCTATATTCTGCAATGATTTGATTCGGCGAAATTTTAATATTCTTATGATTCCAGAAGCGATTGTTTGGCATCATAGAAGAAGAAGCATCTCACAGCATCTGAAGCAAGCAAAAGGCTACGGAACCCATCGGGGTTACTTCGCAAGAAAATTTCCTGAAAATTCAAGAAAATTGAAGTATTTTTTGCCGACATTTACACTAATCGGACTGACCGCAACGATCCTATTATTTCTAGTTGATAAGTTAGCTAAATTCCAACTCTTGTTTATTGGGATTTATCTACTAGCAATAATTCTAGGCATTTTGGACAACATGAGAAGACATGGATTTATCAAATCAACTCTTTCCGGATTGCTCGCAATGGCTACACATGTAACTTACGGAATATTTTTTGTAAAGGGTTTCTTTACACAAGGTGAATTAAGAAGCAAATTAAGATGAATTCGCCACTTTTAACCGTTGTTGTTACAACAAAAAATGAAGAAAAAAATATTTCCAATTGCCTCAGATCAATATTTAATCAAGATTATAATAATTTGGAAGTGATCGTAGTTGATAACAATTCTACGGATAACACAAAGAATTTATCATTAGAAATGGGAGCCAAAGTTTTCAATCACGGTCCGGAGCGATCAGCTCAACGCAATTTAGGGTTACTTCGAGAATCACACGGAAGTTATCTAATCTATATTGACGCCGATATGATATTAACCGATAAACTAATTCAACATTGTGTCAAACAGATTGAATCACGCAATTTGGGGGCGCTTTACATCCCCGAGGTAATATTGGGAAAGTCCTTATTTGCTCGAGTAAGAAGATTTGAACGCCAATTCTACAGCGGTACTTCAATTGATGCAACACGATTCTTTAGAAGGGAGGTGATATTGAAAGTTAAGGGGTTTGATGAAGAACTTTTTAAGTCCGGGAGTGGAGAAGATTGGGATCTCGATAAAAAAATTCGATTGGTCACAAAAGTAGGAATACTTCAAAATAGTGACAAACTAAATGAAATTGATAGTTGGACACTGGAGATGTGTGCAAAAAATGGTGTACTTTTAGAAGGAGGTTGGCAAGGAATCTTGCACGATGAGCGAGAAGATAAACTTTTTGAATACTTGAGAAAGAAGAGATATTATTCTGAGGGTTTTGCCGGGTATATTATGAAATGGGGAAAAGACGACCGCGACGTAATGGAACAATTTGGTTGGAAGTTTAGATTTTTTAAAGTCTTCTTTCACCAGGGTAATTGGAAAATCACAATTATGCATTTCCATTACTATATTTTCACAATATTCTTAAAAATTCTGGTCGGATTTTTTACATATTCAAATTGGAACTATCACTCCAGGAAAAATGGGCGCTCTGTTTAAGGTAATCCCTTATTTATCTTCTTAAGCTGTGATGGGCGAAAATTTCAAATATCAGAGATTTCAAAGTTTAATCTGTGACTTTTCGAGTAATGCGGAGAACAGAATGGGAAATTAAAGTTCTAGCTAATTATACTCAATAGCACATAATTTTATACTTTTGAAATGTAATTGGGCAAATCTACTTGAGTCTTCGATTTGAAGGCTAAAATGCGGATTGGTCTTTTCAAATTTTAGTTAGTGCAATTCAGAACATATTTTACCTCGGTTGCACATGCACAATCCTATGTAGTCACTTTATTCCTAGTTGATTCCATATGACGTTATTAATCGAGTTTTTTATATCTAAAGTTTGGAAATTTTTCAAAGGTTCTAATTTTGCAGAGTTATTATTTTCAATCACGCGAAAATAAACCCTGTAATGTATTGCAGCAACGAGTTCAAAAGTCCACTTTTTCGATTTTTCGAGAAATTCTACAAATGCTCTTGTCTCCCCCAGATGAATATCGTAGGTCCAGTCATCAAACGCTAAAATTCCGTTATGAATGAGATGAGTTTCTAAATAATCTAAAATATCTACACATGGTTCGTATATATCAGTATCAATGAGAACAAATGCAAAAGGGTCAAATTCCTTTACATTAGGTTCTTTTAAAGTTTCAGCCACCCACCCCTTCACTAGCTTAATATTTTTGTGGTTTGAGATGTCAAGATTTTTACAAACAGATTCGTAACTTTCCCTGAACATTCCCTTTTTGAAGAATGCAACATCCTTCTCAGGATCAGGTTCTGACAAACCCTCGAAAGAATCAAATCCAATAAACAGCCGCTGGTCGTTTCGCGCCTTAGCCCTAGCATGATGTCGTCCCAGACGATTTCCCTTCCATATACCAAATTCGGCATATGCACCATCAACGCGATTTGCATGTAGCTCCATGAGAAGAAAATCCTCAAACTCTAACCAGATGGTGTTGAGCGCAGTTTCAACGATTTCATCAAAAAATTGATTGTTTGAAAATTTAGCAAAGTATGTAACATGAGGGACTGAGAGAACTTCGTTGAGATGCATCATGATCCAATTGTAACATCTTAACTTGAAGCAAGTAGCCAACGATGTATATTTTAGGGAAAACTCGAGGCGTAATGTCCAAAATTCATGAGACAAGTTTTCTTTATTGTTTAGCCGTAAGCGAAATTGATTTTCCCAAAGTTACTTATTAACAACATTGCCCAACTTTTTGAGCAATAATGTTCGGGCATAGATTAATACTTTGCGTCGCTGCTCTTCTTCATGTGCGCTCAACTGAATTGATCTCCCGGTAGGATGGTTTTCCGTATAGTAATATTCTGCCTCAGGTGCATGTATACCTACGGCGCCAGCAATTGAAGCACGAACCCATAAGTCCCAATCTTCCATGCCCAATTCCATCGATTCTCGAAACCCCCCAAGGCAAATTAAAAATGCCCGATCTACGCAGGACGTTGCGGGAATACGGTTTGCTACTATGAGTTGTCCTGCTTCAAATGGACCCGTTTCCCAGTAGTTTATTTGTTTTCCTACAGGATTCCTAATTATTGCATTGGGATAAATAACTTGCGCACTAAGGTTTCTTACCGCTACTTTATTTAAGTTACTAAAGAAATTTTCGCCAAGCTCGTCATCCGGATCATGAAATACAATATATCTGCTTTCCGCTAAATTCAAAGCAAAGTTACGAGTTTTGCAAATACCAATATTTGGAATTGTAAAAAATTTAATGGACATATTCTCGGAAAAAATTTTTTCAATGTTGAAGCCCTTATTTTTTAGCTCATGAAATAATAGTTTTGTTTCAGAGTTCGTACTTCCGCCATCAATCCAAATAACTTCATTTGGATAAAGTTTTTGAGCTTCGATTCCGTGCAAACATCTCTGAAGTTCATCCCTTGACTGATTGAAAATTGTGACGACTAATGCAAAAGTCGCAGGGACTTCTCCAGTTTCAAACAAGTATTCGGACTGAATTGGATTCAATTTTGTTTCCACTAATTTCAAAATCTCAATAGAATCTTTGCGTATTGATGCAGATAAATTATCTCCTTTTTTAATGAATTTTCGGTATATATAATCAAGCCTAGTCAACCGTCCAAGTATTCTAATTCTTCCGACTACTGACCTAAACCAAGTTGCAAAACGTTTCAACAAAACTGGACGAATTAGCATCCAATATGCGTATTTGTGCGCACGGGTAATTTTTTTTATAGAACTGATCCATGAAAGGTCTCCAGGTAAATCAATTCTCTTGTAAAAAAATCTAAATGATGTTGGAAATCGATATTGAAGTAGTTCCATAGTTTTGAAATAAAAAAGTTTGTTTGGTGAATACTCTTCAAAAAAATATGCAATCCGATAAAGATTTTTCAACTGACTTAGGTAATCGCTTATCAATCCAAAATTTCTATTTCGATTTCTAACATTACCAAAACGTTGGCTCAAAACTCGACCTTCGTCGATCAGTGAATTTAATTCACCTGAGTGAGTTAAAAGTTTTTTTGACGGCACCAAAAAAGTTACTCTAGATTGCCATTCTGCAGGCCAGTCAGCAGTGCTTACAAACTTTTGAGGAGTGTTAGAGATAACATCGGCTGCTGATAGATTTAACAGATATCCAACAGTTCCGTAAGTGGGTCGAGATGGTTGAATTAGAAACTTCTTATCAGCCAATTTAGCAAACTTCTTTCTTCCAAATCTATTGACAGTTAAATTTGAATAGAAAAGGGGGATAATCAATGGAGTCTTTTTAGTTGAGAGGTACTCAATTAAATGGAAAATCCACCCATCAAAATCTTCATTTAGAAGCGCATCATCTTCTAAAATTAGTGCTAGCGGAATTTTCTTTTGAGAAATACTCTGGATTATCTTGTAATGACTCAAAGCACAGCCTATTTCGCCACCCGACAAGTCTCTGTCTAACCAATAAAGTCTTTCATTCTGATATTTCTGAAAGCTTGAAAGTTCACTGAAGCGTAAATCTTCCCCCTCAAAAAAACTTGCCTTGTGGCCCCTTGACGTAATATCCTCAAGAAGATTCTTTGAGCGGATAGACCGACTCAGACCTAAAATAAAAACTTCGACTTCATGCGTTTTCCCCACTGAGTGAGCATATAACAGATAATATTCAATTGTGGGTCCTAGAAGAGTTTTAATAACAGGTGCAAATGGGTTCATTGGGAAGAATCTAACTTCGGAACTCAATAAGTCCCCTGAAATTTTTGACACCTACATTACCGACTGTTTTCTAGACCAGGTGACTAGTAACAAATCTCTCGTTGCTGATATAAATTCGAGGGAGTTATCGAATTTCATTCTTGAACTTCAGCCAGATATCGTTTATCACCTTGCAGCACAAACAAATGTACGGACCTCAATTGAGAGTCCCGCTCATGATTATGAAATTAATGTGACCGGGACATCAAGCATTCTTAGTGCAATTCTGGGATCACCCCAGACCAAGATTGTTTTTGCAAACTCCGGAGGCGCTATCTTCGGCGAAACACAATATCCAGTAAGTGAAAGCGCTACCCGTGTTCCATTATCTCCATACGGCGTTGATAAACTAATTGCGTCAGAATTAATTAAATTTTCTTTTAAACTCCAGAATCATCGATATGCGATATTGAATTTGGCGAATGTCTATGGACGTGAAATTCCTGCGAAATCTGCACCGGCAATTTTTACAAAAAAAATTAGAGACGGTGAAACGATAGAGATCATGGGAGACGGAGAAGCTGCTAGAGATTGGGTTCACATTGATGACGTAATTCAAGCTTTTATTGCCGCAGGTCGATCTGATAAGTTTGGGGAATTCAATATTTCAACCGGGAAAGAAACAACTATTAATAGATTAATCGGAATGATTGAGTCAAAAAGTGGTCAATCCGCCAACGTCTCTTATCAAGAGGCAATAGAAGGCGAAATCAAAAAAAGTATCCTTGATCCAAAGAATGCTAATTCTTATTTAGCATGGAGGGCCGCGATCTCAATTGAAAATGGAATTGAAGACCTCGTTAGTTATTTTAGTAGCACTCAATGATTTCCCTTGATGTTTTATTCCCCGTTGGGAATTATCACAAATATTTAAGTCAAGCAGTCGAATCGATAAGAAAGTCAAATGGAGTCTCACTTCGGATTATTTTTATTGATAACGGCTTGGAGAATCTTAATTTAGAGCGTTATGCTAGAAAGGACGACCTAGTACTAAGGGCTTCCGTGCCAGGATATGCGAATGCATTGAATTATGCTCAGGAATTCTCATTAAATTGGTCGCCTTACGTAGCTCACATGAACTCAGACGATCTTGTTCACGAGGAGCGTTTTCGAAAGCAGATCAAATTATTGGAGAAAACATCGGCCGAATTATGCATTTGCAAAATTCAACGTATAAATTCTAAAGGTACCCTGAAAGAGGGATTTTACGGTAGTCTCGATTATCAATTTTGGCACCCTCTAGCCTTAATGTTTGGTAGTTATGGTGCAGACGCAAGTTGGACGTCGACAAAGGAATGGTGGGTTAGAAACGGATTTAGAAATGCAGACCTTCATCCAGACTTAGTTGACTTAGAACTAGCATTAAGAAAATTTCCTACCACTCGGATTGCCGTTGATTCTTCCCCTCACTATTTTTATCGATCCCATAAGCTGCAAATGTCAAAAGCAAAATATGAATTTGAGGATTTTAAGAAGATATCTACGGCAATATGGCAATTGTTAAAACTGTATGAGATAGAAGGAATCGAAATTGAGACCTTATTTCATCTGAGACCCAGAGGACGCTCTTTCTCCTCTCTAATTGAGTTAACAAATATTGAAGAAACTATCGTTTTGGAGGGAGCTTTGGAGATAATAAAAAAAATAGCTTTGGAAAAAAATGCACATTGGGAAACTTTTATGGAATACCAAAAATTAGTTAACATTCGCACAGATCTCCTATCTACAAAAGGTAAGTTGAGCCTTGTCCTTGCTCATATTTTGAAAACCTTGAAATTTGAGAGGCAGTCGCGATGATTGTTTCGAGATCTCCCTTACGCATTAGCTTTTCAGGCGGAGGATCCGATCTTCCCAGTTACTACAAGGAGGAATTTGGGAGATGTATTACAACATCTATAGATAAGTATGTTTATGTTGCTATTCATGAAACCTTCAATAAGGGCTATAGGTTGGCATATTCAAATTTTGAATTTGTGCAAAACCAAGAAGAGATTTTGCATCCTGTACTGCGAGAAACTATTGCTTATTTTAAATCGGAACCTAGATTAGAAATTGGTAGTTACGCAGATGTTCCTGGATCGGGAACTGGGTTAGGCTCGTCTTCTGCTTTCACAAGTGCATTAGTTTATGGCCTTTCTCTACAGGGGGGGCAGAACTTATCGGCTTCTGATATTGCGCGAATAGCCTGTGAAATTGAAATTGAAAAGTGTGGCGATCCGATAGGCAAGCAAGACCAGTATGCAACAGCATATGGAGGTTTTAAAGATTTTCGTTTTTTGCCGGACAACACGGTTCAATCCGAAAGTATCAATGTGAGCGATAAAATAAGAAAAAAAATTGATGACTCAATTGTGTTGTTATATCTCGGACGTGGAAGAAGTTCTTCAAGTGTTTTAAAGGAGCAACATGAAAATATTTTAACCGATATGGTTACCAGATCTTACATATCAGAAATTAAAAACCTGACTACAGCTGCAAGGACAGCCATCGAATGCGCAGATATGGATGCCTTGGGAGAGGTAGTTCGGAGATCGTGGGTTATAAAATCTAAGTTGGCATCGGGAATTTCTGATGAGTTTATAGACTCAGAAATAATAAAAGCTAGAATTTGTGGTTCACTAGGCGAGAAAATTGTAGGTGCCGGCGGAGGAGGTTTTATGCTTTGTATCGTAAAAGCAGATGAGAGGAATGATTTCATTGAAAAAATGGCTCATCTAAGAAATCTAAATTTTAAAACTTCCAAATTTGGAACTCAAATTATATTCACGGATATAGAGGAATAGATGAAATCTAAAAACTATGTGAACAGTCTAGTCGAAATATTGACAAATTTAGATTTTGATGGAATTGACCAAATTACTGAAACAATACGTGGCCTTAATGGCGGGACACTTTACATAGCTGGCAATGGTGGCAATGCAGCTAATGCATTACATATCGCAACAGACCTTTCAAAGGGACTTTATGTGTCGCAAGGAAAAGGA
>Ga0164292_10002352_pt1 | contig 15453 bp, 15 predicted proteins | sample GEODES117metaG_FD_111486 | JGI IMG/M metagenome (GOLD analysis project Ga0164292, IMG submission 111486) | Eutrophic lake water microbial communities from Lake Mendota, Wisconsin, USA - GEODES117 metaG | ecosystem: Environmental > Aquatic > Freshwater > Lake | place: USA: Lake Mendota... | reverse complement strand
TCTTTATTTTTATACACTTTAGGAATTTCATTATCACTATCTAACCAAACATTATAATCACCTACTTGAATACCATTTTTTAATACTATTTTATTACTATCTAAATAAAATGTCTCACTATTACTTCCATCATATAATGTAATTTTTTCTAATTTATCTATATTTTTTGTTTGTGAAAAACATTCATTTTTAGTTAAAGTAACGCTATGATTATGATCTATATCTGTTTCTTCAATATCTTCTAGAAAATCTATGTCTAGATTACGCAATATTTCAACCGGATTTAGTCCCCGTTCTATCATACATTCATATATCCGTTTGCCTAACATACTTTTTCTTTACTTTAAACTGTATTATTTATTCAATTTTTTTTATAAGAATATTAAAAAATTGAAGATAATATTTAAAATAATATAAAAAAAATTATGGAAGAATTGTATCAACATTTATCAAGTTTACCTAGTATTTATTATGTAGGAATTGGAACTGCTGAAGGTATATGGATTGATGATACTAGCTTAGAAAATCAACAATATCCATATTGTATATCAAATTGTAAATATCAAAAAACAATAATCTTAATAGATAAAAATCTTCAAAATCCAACTTATTTAGAAAGTATTCAAAAAACACAGCCAATCCATAAAATAAATTTTACATCAATACCAGGTTATAAAGTAGTCTATCCATCCTTAGAAATATTTGTAATACATTCTAATAATATTATTGAGTATGATGTAGTTGAAAATTCTTTTGTGCCAACTCATTTTACGCTGGATTTATTTACAAATTTAGTAAGTCATGTATTAAGTACTGATAGTATTTTAATTACTGAAAGTTTTTCAGGACATACACTCGAACCTGTTAGAGAAGCACTGGCTGATATTTCGCCTTATAATCAAGTATTATATTCATTATATTTTGGCGCATATTTTGGTTGTTTTTCGCCTAGTAACTTTTTATCTAATATTCATATAACTATTAAAAACGGACTACCACAGATTTTTAATCCCTTAGATATACCTACAAGTGACATCTATAATGTATATAATAATGAAATTGACCTAAATAAAAAACTACAAATTGGATGGATTGTATATAAGCGCATAAAAAAAGAACTATTATCTACAGCATATTTCTTAGATTTTATGTATCGTAAAAACAATATGAATGAAGTAATCGATAATTATAATTGGAATAATTTAAAAGTGTCTACTAGTTTTAAAAATTCAATGAAAAAATTATATCTTAATCCCGAAACACGTAAATTATCAATAGATTTATTATTTCAATGGTTTAGCAATGAATATAAAGATTGTTTACAATATCTACCATTTGAATTAAGATATGGATTAGAATATAGTTTAGAAAATAACACAACATACTCACTGATTCAAAAACTTATACATACACTTCAAAATATATATAATTTTGAAATGTACCTAAAATTAAATATTGATTAATATGTATTTTCAATTATTTTGGATAATAATTTATAATCAAGTGTTATTCCGTTTTTAATAGATAATTGATAAATGATATCTTTTTTTTTTAATTGTTGGTTCGAACTTACAAAATTTTTAATGATTTGTATTTGTTCATCTGAAAATTTTTTACGCTTAATTTTCGTTTCGGTTGAAGTGATTGGCTTGTCATGTGTAATTGTTTCTAATTTAGGACCTTCTCCAGTAGCAATATATCCCTTAATTTCTTTAAAACCTTCATGAACTTTTTGATGACAATCTCTACATAAAACTACAAGATTATGTTCTACATTTTTATGAAAACCTAATTCTACAAAATTTCCATTATTATCCGCATTACATTGAAAATGAATATGATGTGTTTCTAATGGTATATCCGTTTGATGAACTGGTTTATATCCACATAATTGACAATTGGATAAATATAAATTATGATTATAATTACTCTGTTTTGTGTGAAATACTTTTATATCATTGCCTAATATAGTATTACGAATTTCAAAAGCAGTATCCATAAACTTATTATCTAATTCTAAAAATCGGGCTACTTCTAAACCATATAAACCTGTTCCAGGACCTTCACGTAATTTTCTATCATAAATTAATGTTCTACTATTAGCATCATAATAAACTTCTAGATGAACTATTTTAAGTCTACTTACATTTGTAATGATTTCCATTTTAGATAATTCATGTAGATGTGTTGCCATAAACATACTACAATTTCGTCTATCTAATTCTAATATAGTGCTGGCAACTAGTGCTATTCCACTAAACCGTTCTGTACTAGCAACCAGTTCATCAATACATACCATACTATTTTTATCGGCATGTTTCAAAATATATTTTAATTCAGTCATTTCTACCATAAAACTACTCTGATTTTTTAGTAAATTATCAACATTACTTATTCTTGTAAAAATATATTGATAGGGACTATAATCCATTTCACTAGCCGCAACAAAACCACCTGATTGTGCCATTATAATTGCTATACAAATAGCTTTTTGTTTTGTAGTTTTTCCAACAGCATTATAACCATAACATAATATCATATTTATTTCATCTATTCCCAATTTAATATCATTCGCAATAAACGGGGTTTTTGTTTGAACCGCCTCTACAATCGGATGTCGCAATCCATGTACATTAATATAACTATTTTCACTCTCTTTAATCGTAGGTTTTACTAAATTATATAAAATAGCATTTTTAGCATGCGATTTGATAATATCAATTTCACCAATAAAACTTATCATTTTTTTAATAACTATATGATATTGATTATCTATTTCTTCTAAGATTTTACGATAGCATTCTCCTGCTAAAACTGTCATTTTTTTTTTATTTTCATCTATTTTATCACTCCAACGCTTAATTTGTTTTCCGCTAATATAAGTAGTCTTACTAGAACCACTATTATTATGATAGACTAAATCCTTCGTTTCTACTTTAAATTCTTCTACATAAGATCCGATTTCAACATTTATAGTAAGTAACCGATTATTTAATCTATCACACATACTATTACACCGTTTTTGAGTCATTTCTAAATAATAGCCCTCTTTATCATTTTGACATACATTAACAAGTGTTGTATCTGGTTGTTTTCCAGCTGATTGCTCAATATAACTACTTAGTTCTTGTGCTAATAATTCAATTGCTCTTTTATTTATTTCAATTTCGATATCAAGTTTATCAATTTCTGGATATACTCCTTCAATAAATATAGAACGTTCTATTCCTTTCATAGTATACCTATTTAATTTGTGAATATCTATTTTTGAAGTGTAATATCTAATAAAATCTTTATAAGCAATAATATTTTTTTCAATATCATTATTTATCCAATTTGAATAGTTTGTAACTATCCAATCAATAACACACATTATTTGAATGGAACTATAGTGAAAATTGTTAAATTCAATTGGTGATAAAATTTTTAATGATAAACGCCGACTAAGACGCTCCATATCTAATATTTTACTAAGCATTTCTTCGAGAGGTTTATAATTATGTTTTAAAATATCAACTTGTTCATAACTACCATTAAGTTTATCACTATTGTATATAGGATTTAATAAACGTTCACGAAACAGCCGTTTTCCAAATGCTGTGCTACAATTATTCAATAAATTTAGTAGACAAACTGATTTACCATTAGCATTTTTATCTGGAACAATATTAAGTTGATATATCGAATTTTGTGTAAGTATGAGATTATCTTGATTTTCTAATAATACAGGTCTACTTATTTTTTGAATAATATCATTACGATGTTCCTTAGCAAATTCTAATAATAACATATAGCAAACTACTGTCGATGGATATTTTTCTAAATCTAAATATTCAATAGGTGTAAGCATACCTGTTTGCGGAAAAATACTACCTAGAAAACTATTTTGATAACTAACTTTAAAATAATTAGCTGGAATACTTTCTTCCCGAAAATGAGCCAATCTACCATCAATTTCAATGTCTAAATCTATAATTAACTTCTCCTTTGTATAAAAAGCATCCCCATTTGTTAAATATTCTTTATTCATATAGATTAATAATTCTTTTGGATTATATGACTTTATAACTCTATACAATTTGTCTATACCATATTGAAAATCACCTTTACGGCTACTTGTTTCATATACATAATTATTACCTATTGATAAATCTATAAAACTATAAGAACAAATATAAAATTCATCTTTTTGATTACGATGTGGTTCTAAATATATACACATTAAATAATTATGATCATAATTATTTGTATAGTCTAAACATGTACTAGGACTTATAATTTGTTCAAGACTACGTGATACATTCTTTTTACCGTTATCATCTTGATTATATATAGCAATTGTATATCCATTTTGTAGTAATATATTTATAAATTTTTGTTGTGCGTGCATAGGAAAACCTACCATTTCATAATTATTACGGGTCACTTCTTCTATTTCTTTATTTTTTCTAGCCAGTTGACATCCTAATAAATCAGCCATGGCAAAAAGGTCTGGACCATCATGACACCGATAATTATATAATTCATAAAACATACCATTTTGTAGTAATACTACATTTTTATCACCTATTTTTTTACTTACTAATAGTCGATGATAGTCTAAATATTCATCTACTAACATTTTTTTTTCTATACTGTTATGTGCAATTTCACCAGCAATAAATTTCATAATTAACACTTATAAGATTAATATTATATAGTTTTATTTTTTTAAGTAAAGAGAAATTATTATGTTGACTCTAGATACTTTGCTAGTTTAATACATATTATAATTAAACATCCTAATACAATAATTATCGTTGTGAATATAAAAAAAGGTTCCATTTGTTATATATGAAAAAAAAATATTATTATCATAATTCATATTTTGAAAAAGATAATATTATTTTAGTAATGTAAAAATATCATAATTGTATTCAATCTGTTCAAATTGATCTGTAAAATAGAATGGATGTTGAACAATTGATTTAAGATAATCATATCCCTTATACACATTTATTATATATTCCTCATCATCATCTTCTTTTATTACATCTATTACATTACATAAATTTATAAATTCTTCTTTGTGTTTTTCATAGATTTTATCTAAATAAGTATTGTTTAGATTTTGAATAAAAGAGTTAATATTGTTACAATAGTAATAGTGAACATTATTGTGAATAATAATGTAAAAATCTAATTCAGTGTATTCTTTAATTTTTAGTATTGTATTATTTTGAATAGGATATGTAGTATGTTTCTTAGTTTTCAAATAGTTATAAAGGTATGCTAAATTAGTAGTATTTACTATTTGATAATACATATATATATTATTGAAGTATTCTTATTTATATATTTTACCAAGATTTCCAATAACTATCCCCATAACCAAAAAATAACTCATTACCCGGAAAAATATCACTTTTAGCATATAATTTTATCATTTTACTAGGATTATAATATAAACAATTTTTTTTAGTTATTTTGAGTCTTTCTATTTCTGAAAGAGTATATAGATATTCTACATTATTTATAAAATCAGTTCGATAAGAATCATTTATTATGCTTGAAAAAGGTTTATTATTTTTATCAATATCTATCCAGATTTTATCATTGATATAAAATTTATAACTTGATTCTGTATTTTTATCATATGACCAAAATCCATCATAATATCCTATAAAACTACCCTTTTTTATATATTCTTCAGAAAATAGACCCTTTCCTCCATTTACTATTTGACTTTCTAATATTATAAAATTATATTCCAAATTATTATAATATCTATTGTTTTGTTTCATATAAATGATTAAATAATATTATCAAAATATTTTTTAATATTATAATTTAAACCAGCTTGAAATATAACTAAATAATCCAGTAGAAGGTTTTATAGGTTCCGTCTCTTCTACAAGTTCTGGTTCCTGTCTAGCAAAATAATCAAAATAAGGTTTTTCAGCAATACTAGCTACGGTCTTTCGAACTAAATCATACCGTGTATTATTAAGACTTGATTCTAAACTTGTCCAGGGAGATATTTTAGTTAGGTCTTGATGCTTAAAAATTTCCTTTAGGATTGAAATATTATATCCGGAAATTAATTGACATCCTAATTGACTACTAATAACAGGCAGTCCATTTGTATTCCCACGCACATTCCAATATATAATGTGAGGCATATGATATGGTTTTCCACATACTTTCATACCAACACTAGTAAAACGGTCTTGAATATGTTCATGCATCGTTTCCCATTTATTACTGCTATTCGCATTGTCAAACTGCATGTCACTAATAATAAGAAACCATTTTGGCATTTCATCTGGACTTAAATTATAAGCTCTGGCAGTATCTAAAATCAAATTCATAGCCTTTTCAAAATTAGTAGAACCCCCCCAAGGACTATTCATAACTAATCTAACTTTATCAATAAGTTTGAGAGTTGGATCTATGACATACCATTGTGGATTTGTATCAAATGTTAAAAAACGATCACGAAAAGGATCATGAATTAAATTACTTATAAATATTGCGGATGCTATTGAAACAAACATTGGAATACCTTCCATGGATCCGCTAACATCAGAAAGAATAATTCCATTTTGTAAAGAAATTTCTCCACGATTAATTTGTTCCTGGTACACTTTTGTGATTTCATTCCAACATAATTCATATAGTTCAATTTCTTCACTTGAAAGTTTATGTTTATCCAAAATATGATAATAGTATTTTTCAACAATTTCATGAATAAATAGTTGATTCGCATTAATCTTCTTTTTACCGTTTTTAATATCATCCATAAATTTTATTAAATTTTCTCTACAATCGATACGGTCTTTATCATCTGGATAACGTTCTTTTTCTCCATGTAATGATTGATTCAGAAAAGCCCTACGGTATTTAGTTAAACATTTACCCGGAACCAATTTAAACTGAATTTCACTAAAACGCTTTTGACACATTAATATTTCTGTTGTATGAATAGCTTTATTAAGAGCCGAAATCATTTTACGATAAGACTTTAATGCCATACGAAAATCAGTTTTAAATTCTGCTGGAAATATACGAATAGCTATCTCTTTAGCAGCCTTTATTTTACGGTCATAACTACTACCTTCTTTCGGAATCCATTTTGCTAATAGAGTAAGTTGTAACTTTTGATGAAATGGTTCACCCCGTTCAACAGCTAATTTTTGGTCTGACATAAACAAATTGTAATTATCACTATCAATTCTTAATTGATCTGCCATAATAGAATAGATTATATTACGTAAATTCGCAAATAAATTATAATCTTCAATACATATTGCCAATAATATTTCATTCAAGTCTTTCCAATAACCATAGTATGGAATATGTTGAACAAGTGCTTCAACTGTTTTGGGGAAATATTTATAACTTTCTATAAATAGAATACGAAAAATATTACGTTCACCCTTTCCACCACGACAATCACGTGTATAAAAAATAAGACATAATAAATAACGCGCATATTCAGCACGCTTGTTAGTGTCTAAGTCTTCTAGACTCTTCATAAAAGACGACAGTAGACTAGACACTTTTGTCATGTTACTATCTCGTAAAAGTCCACCATATATTGCTACGAGAGAACCTTCTACGGTTTTACACATTTCATCTAATGATATTTCAGCCTGACCATTTTCACCAAATGAAATACGAGTGCTATTATTATTACAAATTGGACTAGGAACTTGAGTGATTTTATCTAAAGCCTCTACGAACGACCCTTTAGTGGTTTGTGCAGTGTCTAATAATAAAGGTTTTTCCATTTCTTTATATTATTATTCTATAAATTAATTATTTGGCTTATTTTTATATTAATAAGTTTATAAAAAATTTATTACTTACAAATATATGTCTTATTGTAGCCCGAAACAATTATTAACAAAAAATAGACCTGAAAACAGTTGTCTGGATGAAGAACTTATTAATGAAATGGTAAATATATATAATCAAACAAATTCCACAAAAATAAATACGGACTTAGGTTTGAATGAAAAAATAGACTTATTACTAAAAAATTTAAAAACGGAAATCAATTGTGATAAGGACTATTGTTTACATCAAGCTAATATTTTTAAAGAAATAAAAAGTAAAATAAAAAAAAAATTTAGACCAAATGTTCCTGAAAAATGGTTAAAAGATAAAAAAACCTGGTTAAATACATATGATATATTAGAAATACTTAACCAGTATAATGAAGCATTTAGTGATTTTAAATTTTTAACGGTTACACCTATCGATTTTGACACAATTTTAAATAATAGTGTATGTGTTGATAGAAAATTATGTTCACTAGAATTAGAGAATTATGTTACTAATAATATTTATAAATTAGGGTCCGTTTTTAATCTTGATCGTCATTATCAAAGTGGAAGTCATTGGACTGCTTTGTATTCGGACCTAAAAAAGGCTGAAGTATATTACTATGATAGTGTAGCTAGAAGTTTACCTAATGAAATAATTAATCTTGTTAGTAGAATGATTAGTCAAGGCAATACACTTATTATTGAAAATAAACTAACTTTAGATGAGAAACCATTTCCATTTCAAATAGTAAATCAGCAAATTAGTATTACAGAAATATGTAATTATTTAATAAAAAATAATAATTTTATCCTGTATAGATTTTGTTTTTTATTTCCAATAGAAAACAAATATAATATTCAAATTGTAGATAATTATGAATTAACTGGTAAAATAATTAGCAGTGTATTACATATGATTGATATATCTAAAAAAGAACATTATGCTATTATACCAGGATTAGAGGAATTAATACGTCATATAGATGATAAAAAATTAAATATAGACCAATTTGTTTTTAATTGGGTAAATAGTAATATGAATATTGCTATTAATAATTTATTATCAAGTATTAAAGTTGTTGGCAACGAAACGAATAGAGCAAATGTTGTTGATATTGTTCAAAAAGATCATTTGTTCTTTTTTACATTTGATACTGATATAAAAAGTAATATAGTAACGGATATGTCTTTTAAGGGGTTCAAAAACTGTATTCAACACCAATTTTTAAATACAGAATGTGGTATGTATTCAATCAACTTTATCGATTGTTTTTTAACACAAAATAAGACATTTGAACAAATTATTAGTGAACCAATCGATGATGTAGAAATGAATAATTTAAGATATAGCAAATATTTCTCTCCACTATAATATATCCTTATGAATAAGTTATGGGATAATACAGCTAAATGTGACCAATTAGGGGGAAATTTTAATGGTTGGTGTAAAAATGTAGTTAAAGAACGATGGTTAGCAGATTTATTAGGACCAAGAGTTTATCCATGGATAAATTTACAATGGGATTATCAACAATATGTTAAAAATAACTATAATCCAGTTAATCTCGGAATAGACCGTAGTGGAAATGTTCAAGCACTCGTAACAAATATAGGAATTCTTATTAAACAATTAAATAGCTTACTTATGGCCCCAAATCCAGGTGATAATAGTCGCGCTGGTATTAGTGACCAACCCATGAGTAATAATCCATTCAAAGATGTTTATTTTAATTTAAAAAAACAAATCATTGTATTAAAACAAAATCCTATCGAAAATGCTAATAAAATAAATATACTTAAACAGGCTCTTGAACAAATGGAAAAAAATAGACAAATTACTGCCAAAGAATATGGATTAGGATTAAATTTAGTAGCAAGTTATCAATCTCCACCTTATAATGACCCATTTTTTAATAAACCTACAACTGGTAGAGGCAGTAGTAGCTATTTTGCTCAAACGGGCTTTTGTAAAACAAAAGATAATGAAGCAGATTGTAAAAAAAAAAAATATAGTTGGTTAGGTGATGTATGTTATAAAGGAAAATATGTATATCTTGATAATAGTCCTGGTTTAAAAATGGGTTATATTGAAAACATGAATGGATTGATTCCTAGTTTATTAAATACTGCCACAGAATTAAATCCTAATGCTTTTACTGGAATTTTACAAGGATATAGTGTCCCTGGAATAGATATTCAACAGTGTCTAGATGAACATTTTGAAAACAAAAAAAATCCAATATTTTTTTTTAAGTTACCAATTCTATTTATTATCATTGTTATAGTTACTATATTCCTAAAAAAATTTGATAGTCTCTAATCATTATACTATAAAATAGTGCGTTTTCATGGACAGATTGGCTTTACAGAGATTATTTAACCAACATATGGACAATGTTAGGGAGCACAACCGCTCCAATTTCGTGAGAGAGCAGCGCCGCTACAGGGATAGCCTTATCAACAATGTTGCTGACTATTATACACATCATCAAATTCACGAGGTTCAATCGACTCAAATTGATGGCTGGGCGACTTGGGACCAACTGAGTGAGATCTTTCCAGCAGGGTCAAACGAAAGGGATTACATTATGAATCCCCCGGCAAATATCCGGAATCTAATCAATCTCGCCGAATTGGGATATGGCAATTTTTTCGGTGAGGTTGTTGTTTCTCTACTCAGAGAAGTAAATCATGAAACCGGCATCCATCGTGCTGTTTTGATGATTTATATTTCTCCACACAGACAGTTTTCCGATGGAGATATCCTTACAACCTCATTTTCATACGGAGATCCAGTTCATCAAGCTATGACCAATGTGTTTGATGAAAGTCCTTACACATTGGTTGAGTATTTGTCTGAGGTTGAGATGATTGGCTTTGTTCAAAATCACAATGAGGCGCAAGGTTTGATCAGAGACTATTTTCAACCAGGTTTTACATCAGTTATTCATGGCAGAGCGAGACCGTTTATTGAACTCGAACAGCAGGAAGTCGCAATCCCACCGCCGCCAGTCAACAATCAATACGATTTGGCTTACTACTTCCAACAAGAAATGGACAACGACCCGGAGAACAACATCATCCCTTACTGGAACGAAAATGATGATGAAATCAACAATGTGCGTGGATAAACTTTGTTAGTAAACTTCAATAAACTTTTTTTTGATAATAAAAAAATTGATTGTCTTTTAATTATTATATACAAATTAGTTAAGGTTAGAACAAGAATGGTAGTAACGACACGTTCAATGACAGGAAAGATCCCTGCTAAACTAGTAGCTAACGTAGTATCTGCTCCTTCTAAGAAGGGGAAAAAAAATTGCGTTAGAAACATCAAAAGTGTCTATCGGAATTTTGTGATCTGTGGAAATAAGTATAAACAAGATGTAGACAGGTTCTATTCAAAGATTGAAGAATATAACAAAGACTCTAGTGTTTTAAAAAATTTCTGGAAAAAAACAATTGTTGATATTCCAGATATTCCAATGGAATCGTGTAAAAAACTGCTCATTAGTCTAATAAACAATGAAAGTCAATGGAAAAAGTTGGACGAGACCTTGAACAAGTGCGTTGTTCCCTATGAGGACTTTTTGAGAACCGACCAAGTCCAGACTCAAATAAATGATGGACAAACACAATTTTCATACAGAGAGTTCAATGGTAATGAAGTGATTATTGATTTGTCCCCTCTTAAGGAGTTCTCATTCTGGATTCAAATGGTTACTAAACTTATGGTAATTGTTCAGAGAGACCTTTTGGCCAAGTGTGATAAGGCCATAGAAAAAATTGACAAGTCCATTTTGGCAAAACAGCTCTTTGAAGTTAATATTGCTTGCCGTCAGCTTATTTGTCATAAATACGCATTTCCTAGTTTGATTTTCTATCGCGCGCTGTTACTGAAGTTGATTGAATTTTTCAATCTAGGATTGGAATTCGTTCTCTACGCATTCGGCATTTTCTGTCCAGAAATGATTACTAAACACTTTTATCCGAATATCGGTAGGTCTGATTTGTATCAAGCTGTCGAGTTGACAATTAATGAAGACGACCCCGTTTATGGTGAAGCAAAAAAGATGTTTCAAGATTATTACTAATGATAAACAGGGTCAAGTCATATATCTAATATTAGTAGTGTAGTAAAAACTGTTTTTTTTGATTCCTATTCATATTATCCATTTTAATTCATTTTGTATCAACTTAGATTTAAAACAAATTGTATAACTATTTTTATCATTATTTTTGGCATTTATGACATATTTATTAAAAAACAAAAATACTATATATTGTTTAATAATATAATGAAATTAATAATTATTGATTCAGGATTAGGAGGTAAAGATTTTATGAAAAAGTTTAGAAAAAGGTATGTAAACACAAACCTACAATGTGAATTTGTAAAACCATTTGAAAATATGATAACTACGTATAGTCTAGATTATATTCGTGAAAATATTATTAATTATATTACATACATTTAATAATACATATGTTTTTGCTATTATAATAGCATGTAATAGTATTTCATCTTGTATTATAGATATTCTTTTTCTAAATAATTTTATTATAAATAGAATCAAAATATACGAGCCTATTATACCTATTTGTTTATATATACAGCAAAAAAATATATTTAAAAATATATTAATTTTGTCAACACCATTAACAGAGAAAGTAGGATGGCATCATAGATTTTTAAACAGGAGTAATATAATAATCAAGTATGTATCATTTCCATTGTTAGCTAAAGAACTTGAAGAAGGAACAAGTTATTCTAAATCACTTAACATATTACGCCAACAAAAGGAATTTATTTCAGATTGTGATTGTGTAGTATTAGGTTGTTCACATTATAACGCAATTAAAGACGAGATATTATCTCTATTAAAAATCAAATATAATTTTAAAGGTGTTATTCTCGATTCAAATATTATTCAATTAGATTTTTTCATAAATTCTAATATGTAATAGTAGCATATAAAAAATAATACACATAATTACCTGTTGTCATGGTCATATTTATTCGTCAGAATCTTCCGAAAATTCGTCCGTGCTTGGAATATTTGTGCTTGGATCCCTACTTCCTCCACTTCTAGTAATGTCTTGTCCACAGTATTTACATCTGAATGTGGGAGTATAGCACGGATAAACGACACCTAGTCTGAGATCTTGCTCCCAAGCTTTAAGATGACGCTGTAAGCGTTTAAGCTGTTGTTTTTTCCTAGCCAACCTCTCTTTTTTTTCAGCAATATCTAAACAAGTCAAGCCAGGTCCAGTTTTATAAAACTTTGCCTGTTCGTCGACTAATTCGGCCCATTCCTGATCCAAGTTTGCTCTCTCAAATGAATTCTCCCTTCTACGGAGATCTTTTTCCCTTTCATCATTTTCTTTTGTCCTCTGGTCAAGTGCCGCTTCTCTTTCCAGGAGAAGACGCTCCCTTTCTTCTTGTGTCAATTTTGATAATTCGTCTCTATTTGTGCTGGCCATGTCTTGTTTGAACTATTTTTATTTATAGAAATAATAGGTAATCAAATTTATTTTGTAAAATTCCAAATCGAATGTATTAGAAATAATGATCCTACTTAAAAAAATAGGTTTATTCTCCACAACACTCTAATTTTGTATCACAGTTGTTCTTGATAGTTGCCCATTGACCCAATCGCCTTCACACTCCCAAATAGTTTTTCCATCTGCCCGCATGAGTTTCATAGTTCCCAACCCATTCGGCTTGTCACTCTGCCATTTGCCAGAATATTCTGTCCAATGTGTAAGTTGTTCAGCAGTTGGATTTTCACCAGCAACGCCATGAATGTATGTTGCTGATTTGAATGTTCCAACCCCGTCTCGTTGTCCACGCTTCACTTCTCCAATATATGAATCGCCGTTTTGGTACCGCAAATTAACAAACATTCCAGATTCCGTCCAATTTTCATTATTCATAGTTTTTTTATAGATAAAACAATCAAATTTTTTTAGACATTCAATTGATGAATGTTTTGTTTTCATTAATAAAAAGAGTAACAAATAATGCTGATGAAATATTACCTATACCATATGAAATAATTGATAGTATAAAAAATTCAATCAATCAAAATAATCTATAATTGATACTTATTATAAAAAAATTGATTTAAAATATTGTTTCATCTTATATATATAACTAAAAATGGCTAAATACAACTGTGAAAAGTGTGGAAAGGAGTTTAAACAAAAATCGCAGTATACTATACACAATAATAAAAAAAATCCTTGTGTCATTGAAAGTAAAATAGAAGAAATAATAGATAATGATGTTAATGAAAAATTAATTGAATTACAAAAAACATCACCGAGTAACATAATTAGCAATATTGAAATTGTATATGATAATAAACTTGTTAAAGATGTTCATCATAAAAAAATACATATCACTAAACCAATTATAAAATGGGTTGGTGGAAAAACTCAAATTATAGATAAAATTATACCGGATTTTCCAGTTGAAATAAATAATTATCGTGAAGTTTTTTTAGGTGGAGGCAGTGTTTTATTAACTTTATTATCTTATGTAAAAAGTGGGATTATAAAGATACACGGTAATATATATGCGTATGATTTGAATGAATCATTAATTTATATCTACAAAAACATTCAAACACAACATAAAGAATTATATGATAAAATCCAGACTATTATTAGAGATTTTAACGAATGTGGAAATGGAGAAATAAATAGAAAACCAAAAAATATAGTAGAAGCAAAAATAGCAAAAGAAAATTACTATTATTGGATAAGAAATGAATATAACAAATTATGCTTAACTGATAAAAAAAGTATATTATGTTCTGCGATGTTTATATTCTTAAATAAAACTTGTTTTAGAGGTGTATTTAGAGTTGGTCCTAAAGGATTTAATGTTCCATATGGACATTATAATAATCCAGAAATTATTAATAAAGAACATATAGAAGAAATACATAATCTAATACAAAATGTAATATTTGAATGTTGTGATTTTAACACATCACTTAAAATGGTAGAACCGAATGATTTTGTATATCTTGATCCACCATATGCTCCTGAAACGGATACATCATTTGTAGGATATACCGAAAATGGGTTTAACTTAGAAAATCATACCAATTTATTTACATTAATACATAATTTAACCGATACAAATAAAAAAATAATGTTAAGTAATGCGGATGTAAGTTTAGTGCGTGAAAACTTTACAAATGAAAAATATAACACATTATCAATTTTATGTAAAAGGTCAATTAATTCTAAAAATCCAGAGGCAAAGACAAAAGAAGTGATTATAAAGAATTATGCATAAAATGAATCATATCTTCTTTGAATGTTTTGGAACTACCCCAAAATATAGGAATTTCATTTATTTTCAAATAATTTATAGTGCATTATCAAATGAAAATGTAAAAGCATCTCCGCATTCACCCACGGGTAATGGATATTGATCTACTAATGATCCGGACCAATTATTTATTCCATTTTTTTTTAATATAGCGGTTACAGAAAAATCATTACGACCATATGGGCTTGATCTTAAATAAGATAATGTAATTTGTTCAGTTGTATTATCATAAAATAGTTCTCCATTCTTAATAAGAGGGTCATTTGATGAACCTGTTATTTGATATACATCAAC
>Ga0164292_10002351_pt1 | contig 15455 bp, 20 predicted proteins | sample GEODES117metaG_FD_111486 | JGI IMG/M metagenome (GOLD analysis project Ga0164292, IMG submission 111486) | Eutrophic lake water microbial communities from Lake Mendota, Wisconsin, USA - GEODES117 metaG | ecosystem: Environmental > Aquatic > Freshwater > Lake | place: USA: Lake Mendota... | reverse complement strand
GGCTTGAGATCGCGGAATTCTGACGGAGGCGCGGTTCCCCAAGCCGGTTCAGTCGTGCCGACTTCCCAGATCTTGATATTCTGCAAGGCGTTTGCGTCCCAAGTATAGACATTGTTATTATTGTCATCAACATTATATGCCAGCACAAAGACGAACGGGCGGCCTTTGTTGACAGGCAACTGGATGTCCCCCGCTCCCGGGCAGAACCAGACATAGGGCGTGACCGAATCCGTTACATAGGCAACGATGGACGTGTCGATTGCAATCTGATACTTGTTCCCATTCTTGGCGATTTTCACGCAGATATAGGCGAAGCAGACAGGATGGTTTGTATCGGGCACTGTTATATCTTTTTACTTGGGGTTGACTCACGCACTACTGTCGGCTTCATGACGATCCTGATGAAAGGGAGGGCGCGCGCGCCGGGAACAACGCCACGAAATCGGGATGGGCATAGCCTGCCTGCTGTAGGCGACCGACAATCGCCCAGCCTTCGTCGGCGCGCTGTTCGGCGATCAGCGCCTTGGCCTGCAGCACGGCCGTGCTGGCCATCGGCGCTCCCCTCGCCCGCTCCACCGCACCCAGCAGGGCCTTCCAATGGCCGGCATTCGGCGCCATCAGGCCAAGGCCGCCATGCGCACTGGCAAATAGGGTCATGTTGGGCGATCCGGCGGCGCTGCGATCGAGTTTTGCGGCAGTCGCTGCCACCACCTCATAATGCTGGGTTGCACTGCCTGAGCGCAACGACGGCCAGCACCACCCGCGCCCGCCGCCCAAGCGCATCGGCATCGAGCGCCGCCAGATCCTGCCGGTCATAACTGGTCATCAACCGGCTGCCGACGGTTTCCAATATGTCGAGCCGGCCGACTTCATCGAGCCGCCCGCGCAGATCGGTGAGCATGAATTCGGTGAGGTCCTGCGCTTCGTTGCGCTGGAACAGCGCCTCGTTGCGGGCAACGGTGGCGCTCCATGCCAGCACGCTCATTACCGCCGCGATTGCAAGCGATGCGGTGGTCGCCGCGATCCTGAACCGCGCCCGGCGGCGATCATCGCGCCGCACGAGTTCATCAAGACCAACCCCCAGCAACGCAGCAGCGATCTTCAGCTTAGCCCTGCGCTTGCCATCGCCGCTGTCCCGCGCATCGGCCGCAAGCGGTGCGTCGAGCGCCTCCGGCATCACCTCCATGGCGGTATTGACCAAATTGGTGAGCGCCCGGGGGAAACATCCATCCGCCTCACGACCAGGCAGGGCCGATGCATCCGGTTCACCGCCAACGATCAGCGCGAGGATATTGGCCGGATCGCGATGAGCCTTGAACCACGCAATCTCGCGATTGACCCAATGCGACTTCGCCAAATTCGGCGAGCACATAACGATCAGAAATTCCGAATTGGCCAGCGCTTCTTCAACGGCATGGCCGATGCTGGCGCCGGCGGCCTCTTCCTCGTAATCCTTGAACAGCGGGTGCAATCGCGCCGGCACCGGGCCGCGGCGGCCTTCGGTGCCAACCAGCGGCCGGGGCGTGCGATAGGTTTCAATGGCGTGATGCAGCCACTTCCCCTATTTCGCGTCGGCCCAGCTATAACTGATCAACGCCTTGTACCGGAAATTCGGCAACAATTACCCTCCTCTTGCACAGCAAGATGGACGGAGAAATATTGCTGTTCTGACGAGCCAATCTGCTCACCGATGTTATATTTTGTAAATGTATTTTTACGTTTTCCTTCCTCTTGGTCACGCGGACGAATGCAGTCAGGCAGACACGGCGCTGGCGGTGCCGGGCAAGTTCTCGCCAGCCCGCTGGATGCCGCCTGTAGACTTCAGGATGGACACGCGGAAACGCTACGATGCCTGAATTGGCCGCCCGTACCGACGATCCGGCTGATCAGCCGCCAATCGTGCGGCCGCATTCGCTGTGGCGGGCGATGGCGCGCGGCGTGGTTGGCAGGTGTCCGCGCTGTGGGCAGGGCCGGCTGTTCCGGGCGTTCCTCAAGCCGGTCGATCGATGCCGCCACTGTGACCAGGATTGGTCGCTGCAGCGCGCTGATGATTTTCCGGCCTATGCGTCGCTGTTCATCACCGGCCACCTGACGGCGCCGCTGGCCGTGTATCTGGCGCGGGACGCCAGCATATCGTCTGCGATGGCCTCCGCTATTATCCTGCCAATCACGGCGGTGCTGGCAATTGGCCTGTTGCAGCCGTGCAAAGGGGCCATCATCACCGTGCAATGGCGGATGGGCATGCACGGGTTCCAGCGCGAACCTTCAGCCGGCGACGACGCGACGCCCTGACGTGGCAGTCACGCCCTGATGAAACGGTCCACGCCGCTGCCGTCCTTCACGCGGCTAACCCGGCCGCGTTCTTCCAACCAGTGCAGGTGGGCCACCGTCTCGCCGGTGGCGAGGCCATAATCCGCCTCACCAATCGGCCGGCGGAATAGGGCGGCGAAGCAGTCCACCGCCGTTCGGGGTTCAGCGCAGAAGGCTTCCAGCTTTTCCAGCTTGCCATGGTGATCGGCGGCAAGCTGGTCCAGTCGCGTGTGCAGGCCATAAAAGGGCTCGTTGTGCGCGGGCAGTACCAGCACATGACCGGGAATGGCCCGCAACGTGTCGATGCTCTCCAGCCAGTCGCCCAAGGGATCAGCATAAGGCTCGGTGGGATAGACCGAGACGTTGGACGTGATGCGCGGCAGCACCTGATCGCCGCTGATCATCACGTCGTCGGCCACCAGGCAGGCATGTTCCGGCGCATGGCCGCGGCCGACCACGACTGTGAACTGACGCGGGCCAATCGTGAGCACATCGCCATCGCGCAGCCGCTTGAAGCCGGCGGGCATCTTGGAAATGATCTTGCCGAAATTGCCCCAGGCCTTGGCCCTCATGGCGGCCACCTGTTCGTCGCTCCAGCCGGCGCGGATGGAGAAGGCCACGGCTTCATCAGGCGGCGCGTCGCGCACGTCCAGCGTGAGCGTGCGCGCCAACAGATATTCGGTGCGGGTGATTTCCAGCGGCACATCCCACTTGCGGCACAGCCAGCCGGCCATGCCCAAATGATCGGGGTGATAATGGGTGACGATCACGCGGGTGACGGGCTTGCCCTTCAACACGCCGGCAAACAGCGCCTCCCACGCCGCCTTGCTGGCGGGCAGGCCGACGCCGGTATCAACAATGGCCCAACCATCGCCGGCGTCGATCACCCACAGATTGATATGATCCAGCCCGAACGGCAGGCCCATGCGCACCCAGAAAATGCCCGGCGCCAATTCCTCGGCTTCACCCGGCCCCGGTACCCAGCGGCCGAGCGGGTAGCGCAGGCCCTTTATCTCATCGGCCTCGCGCGGCGCAGTGCTGGCCTGGCCGGCAGGGATGGGCAGCAAGGGGGGCGGTTCGATCATGGCCAAAACGGTTAACCGCCGGCCCGCACGGCGTCGACTCTCCTTGCTCGGAGGTTAGGCTTGCGGCAGGGAGTGCCCGCTATGCACCCGAACAACGCCTTCCGCACCGATGATGATCCGCTGGCTTTCGTGGCCGCGCACGGTTTTGCCCATATCTTTGGCCAAACGCCGGACGGCCCGCGTGTGGCGCATGCACCGGTGCTGGTGAGCGCAGCGGGTACGCTGATGTTCCACCTCGCGCGCGGCAATGCGCTGGCGCAGCATCTCGATGGCCTGACCGCGCTGATCAGTGTCGGCGGGCCGGGCCATTATGTTTCCCCCAACTGGTATGTGGAGCCGGCCAACAACGTGCCGACCTGGAATTACCAGGCGGTCGAAATCGAAGGCCCAGTGCGGGCGCTGGACATGGACGAACTGGAGGCGCTGCTCAACTTCGCGTCCGCCACGTTCGAGCCGCGCGTGGGCGAAGACTGGACCATGGCCAAGATGGAGCGCCCGCGCGCCGAAGCGATGATGCGCGCCATCATCGGCTATGAGCTCTCCCCCGCAGCCATCCGTACCACGCTGAAAGCCAGCCAGAACCGCAGCGAAGCCGATGCCGCTGGCGTGGTCGCGGCGCTGGAACGTCTGGGCGAGAAGGCGGGCGCCGCCACCATCCGGAAGGCAAGGCTATGAAACTCGCCGTCTTTGATTGCGATGGCACGCTGATCGACAGCCAGGTCAACATCATCCGCGCGATGGAGAGCAGCTTCCAGCGCCACGGCCTCGCCCCGCCCGACAGCCACGCCACCCGCCGCATCGTCGGGCTTTCGCTGGTGGAGGCCATGCAGGCGCTGCTGCCGGAGGCCGATCACGACCTGCACCTGAGCCTGGCCGAGGATTACAAGACCGCCTTCCAGCGCCTGCGCGCCGACAAGGCGCTGGATGCCGAGCCGCTCTATCCCGGCATCCGCAGCCTCCTCGATACGCTCGATGGGCAGGGCTGGCTGCTGGCGGTGGCCACCGGCAAATCTGATCGCGGGCTGAAGCTGGCGCTCGAACATCACGGCATCCGTCACCTGTTCGTCAGCTTGCAAACCGCCGATCGCCACCCGTCCAAGCCTCATCCTTCAATGCTGCATATGGCGCTGGCCGAAGCAGGCGCGAAGGCCGAACAGGCGGTTATGATCGGCGATACCATCTTCGATATCGCCATGGGCGAAGCCGCGGGCGTGAAAAGTATCGGCGTCGATTGGGGCTATCACGACGCGCATGAACTGATCGACGCCGGCGCCGCGCATGTCGCCGATGATGCCGATCATCTGCTGGTGTTGCTCAATGGCTGAAGAACCGTCCCCCGACGACATGCCGGGATCCGGCGAGATGATCGCCCGGCTACGGCGGCTGGGCCGGGTCATGGCGATCCTGGCGCTGGCGTTTGGCGGCGTGTTCGTGGTGCTGGCCCGGCGCAGTGCGGCAGCCGGCGAGAACGGCGAGGTGGCGAGCGGCCTGTTCTGGGTCGCGGCCGTGCTGCAGTTCGCTTTGGCTTTCGTGTTGCTGTGGCGCGGGCGGCGGGGGTAAGGCCAAACCATGCGTGAAGCCCCCCTCCCCGCTGCCGAAGCGAAGAAACGCTATCTGATCTATCTCGCCGTGCGCCTGACCGGGCTGGCGGTGATGGCCACCGGCGTGTGGCTGGTGCGCGAAGTGGGGCAGGCGCCGGGGCTGGCGGTGGTGCTGCTTGGCGGCTGCTCGCTGTTCGTTCGGCCGAAGCATCTGGGCCTCACCCGCAAATGAAGCGTTTCTACACGGCGGCAACCGTTACCGGCGACGGGCCGTTCGGCGTGGCGCTGGATGGCCGGCCGCTGCGCACACCGGCACGCGTGCCTCTTGCGGTGCCCACGCGATCGCTGGCGGAAGCCATTGCCGGCGAATGGCAGGCACAACGCGAGAAGATTGATCCACGCAGCCTGCCGCTCAGCGGCTTTGCCAACGGTGCCATTGATCGGGTCGCAGCAGACCACGCCGGTTTTGCCAAACGACTGGCGACTTATGCGGAAAGCGAACTTATCGCCTATCGCGCCGATGGCCCCGCTTCGCTGCTGGCGGCGCAGGCAACGGCCTGGGACCCATGGGTGGAATGGCTCGCCCGCCGCTATGACGTGGGGCTGACCATCACCACCGGCATCATGCACGTCGCCCAGCCGCCGGCGACGCTGATCCGCCTGCACACGGCCTTTGCCGCCTTCACGCCGTTCCAGCTGGCGCCATTGGATCCGATCGTGACCATCACGGGTTCGGCCGTGCTGGCGCTGGCGGTGGCGGAAGGCGAAATCGAGGCGCAAGCCGCCTATGACATCGCGCACGTCGACGCGCTTTGGCAGGAACAGCAATGGGGCCGCGATCCGCTGGCGGAAAAGGCCGAAGCAGAGCGCCGCGCCGATCTCGATTCGGCGATCCGCTGCCTGCGCCTGTTGGCAGGGTGAAAACAACGCACTTGCCCCAAGCATCGCAATTGCTAGGGAACGTGCCAAGGGAGTGCACCCATGCTGAAGCAACTGGAAGAACTGGAACGCCGCCGTGACGCCGCCCGCATGGGTGGTGGGGAAAAGCGCATCGAGGCCCAGCACAAGAAGGGCCGGCTGACGGCGCGCGAGCGGCTGGATATCCTGCTGGATCCCGGCAGCTTCGAAGAGCTCGACATGTATGTCGAGCACAACTGCACCGAATTCGGCATGGCCGAACAGAAGATCCCCGGGGACGGCGTGGTGACGGGCAGCGGCACCATCAATGGCCGGCTCGTCTATGTCTTCTCGCAGGATTTCACCGTGTTCGGCGGATCATTGTCCGAACGCCACGCCCAGAAGATCTGCAAGATCATGGACACCGCCATGAAGGTCGGCGCGCCGGTGATTGGCCTCAACGATTCGGGCGGCGCCCGCATCCAGGAAGGCGTCGCCAGCTTGGGTGGCTATGCCGAAGTGTTTCAGCGTAACGTGTTGGCATCCGGCGTGGTGCCGCAGATTTCGCTGATCATGGGGCCCTGTGCGGGCGGCGCGGTCTACTCACCCGCCATGACCGACTTCATCTTCATGGTGAAGGATTCAAGCTACATGTTCGTCACCGGCCCGGATGTGGTGAAAACTGTAACCAACGAAGTGGTGACCCAGGAAGAACTGGGCGGCGCCATCACCCACAGCACCAAGAGCGGCGTGGCCGATCTGGCGCTGGAAGATGATATCGATGCACTGCTGCGCACCCGGATGTTCTTCGATTTCCTGCCGCTCAACAACCGCGAAGATGCGCCGTTCCGGCCGACCAGCGACGACCCGCTGCGCATCGATCACAGCCTCGACACGCTGATCCCGGCCAGCGCCGCCAAGCCGTACGACATGCACGAGCTGATCCAGAAGGTCGCCGACGATGGCGAATTCTTCGAGCTGCAGCCCGGCCATGCCGGCAATATCCTGATCGGTTTCGCCCGCATCGAAGGCCACACGGTGGGCATCGTTGCCAACCAACCGACGGTGCTGGCCGGCTGCCTCGACATCAACGCCAGCAAGAAGGCCGGGCGCTTCGTGCGTTTCTGCGATGCCTTCAACATCCCGATCGTGACGTTCGTGGATGTGCCCGGCTTCCTGCCCGGCGTGGCGCAGGAATATGGCGGCATCATCAAGCATGGCGCCAAATTGCTGTTTGCCTATGCCGAAGCCACCGTGCCGAAAATCACCGTGATTACCCGGAAGGCCTATGGCGGCGCCTATGACGTGATGGCGTCAAAGCATCTGCGCGGCGATCTGAACTATGCCTGGCCCACCGCCGAAATCGCCGTGATGGGTGCCAAGGGCGCGGTAGAAATCATCTTCCGCCAGGATATCGGCGACAAGGACAAGATCGCGGCCCGCACCGCCGAATATGAAGCCCGCTTCGCCAATCCGTTCGTGGCGGCATCGATGGGCTTCATCGATGAAGTGATCATGCCACATGCAACGCGGAAGCGGATCGCCATGGGCCTGCGCAAATTGCGGACGAAAACTCTCGAGAACCCGTGGAAAAAGCACGACAATATTCCATTGTAAGCGGGACGTGATGCCCGACACCTATCTCGTCTGGAAATTCCTGCACATCACCGGCGTGGTGATGCTGATGGGCAACATCACGGTCACGGCGATCTGGAAATATTTCGCCGATCGTGATGGCCGCGGCCCGGTGCTGCAGTTTGCCCAGAAGCTCATCACCTACACCGATTGGTCGATGACGGTGTGGGGCGTGATTCTCACCATGATCGGCGGCTATGGCCTTGCCATCGAAGGACAATTTGAGCTGACCAGCGGCTGGCTACTGTGGGCGCAAGCCTGTTTCGTGGCTGCTGGGCTGATCTGGATGGGGCTGATCGTGCCGATCCAGATCAGGAGCGCACGCATGGCGCGCCAGTTTGGTGATGGCCCGGTGCCCGATGCCTACAAGGCCTTGTCAAAACGATGGATTTTCTGGGGACTCATCTCCACCGTGCCACTGGTGACGGCGCTGTGGCTGATGATTGCCCAGCCCGCCTAAGCGCCAATGTGACGGCTCGGTTGCAGAAAAAAGACTCTTAAATGACAGTTCCGTGACATTCTTGTTGCATTGACGTGACAATGCCCGCATCATCCTCATATCAAGTGTTTTGGGAGGTTCACGATGCGCACCATGATGGCTCTTCTCGCCGCTGCAACGCTGGCAATGCCAGCCCTGGCTGCCGAAACTGGTTATGAGCAGTGGCAGGTGAAGGTGAAGACCGCTGATCTCGATCTGTCGTCGGCCACTGGTCAGCGCGCGCTCGACAAGCGCCTGTCTTTGGCGATGACCCGCCTGTGTGGCTCACCCGTGCTGTTCACCCGTGACGAACTGGCCGATCTTGATGCCTGCCGCGCCGATGCGATGAGGGCTGCGGCGCCGCAGATTGATACTGCCCGCGCACAGCGCGCCGTGACGGTCGCCGCCAACCGCTAACGGGCAATCCAGCCTGAACCCGAAAGGGCCGGTGCTCACGCGCCGGGCCTTTTGCATTCAGCGGGTTGGCGACAGGCCTTCAAACTGGACCACGTCACCGGTCAGGGCGGCAAAGGCGGCAGCGATGGTGGCAAAGAACAAACGCATGGCAAATTCCGAAAGCCAGAGGAGTAGCTGGCGCTGCTGGGGATCAACAGCGCCAGCCGGGGCATGAACGATGGATGCTGCCTGTGGGGGGATCGGCTGCCTGGGGGAAGGGGGCCATCTGTCACGCCCGCCTGCCTGTGCTGATGCACCGCACCTGACGCAAAGCCCAACGAGTCGTGCCTGTGACGGTCATCGCCAAAATCGATATGTTGCACGGTGGCCCCGCCCCGCTATGGAGCAATCATACGAGCAGACGGGAGCCACACGCCTTGTTCACGAAAATCCTGATTGCCAACCGCGGTGAAATCGCCTGCCGCGTGATCCGCACGGCCCGCGCCATGGGCATCAAGACGGTGGCCGTCTATTCCGATGCCGATGCCCAGGCCCTGCACGTGCGCGAAGCCGATGAAGCCGTCCACATCGGCGCGGCGCCGGCGGCCGAATCTTATCTGATCGCCGACAAGATCATCGCTGCCTGCAAGGCAACGGGCGCCGAGGCTGTCCACCCCGGCTATGGCTTCCTGTCGGAACGCGCCAGCTTCGTTGAGGCGCTGAGCGCTGCCGGGATCGCCTTCATCGGCCCGCCGGCGCCCGCCATCGCTGCCATGGGCGACAAGATCGAATCAAAGCGCCGCGCCAAGGCAGCGGGCGTCAGCGTCGTGCCCGGCTTTGTCGGTGAAATCACGGGCACCGAACACGCGGTCGAAATCGCCGCTGGCATCGGTTATCCGGTGATGATGAAGGCTTCGGCCGGCGGGGGCGGCAAGGGCATGCGCTTGGCGTGGAGCGAAGCCGACGTGCGCGAAGGCTTTGACAGCGTCCGCCGCGAGGCACTGGCCAGCTTCGGCGATGATCGCGTGTTCATCGAAAAGTTCGTCGAACAACCGCGCCACATCGAAATCCAGTTGATCGGCGATCAGCAGGGCAACATCCTCTATCTGAACGAGCGGGATTGTTCGATCCAGCGCCGCCACCAGAAGGTGGTGGAAGAAGCCCCCTCCCCGTTTGTCACGCCGGAAATGCGCAAGGCGATGGGCGAACAGGCCGTCGCGCTGGCCCGCAACGTCGGCTATTTCAGCGCCGGCACCGTGGAGTTCATCGCCGGGGCTGATCGCAGCTTCTACTTCCTCGAAATGAACACCCGCCTGCAGGTGGAGCATCCGGTGACGGAGTGCATCACCGGGCTGGATCTTGTCGAACTGATGATCCGCGTTGCCGCCGGCGAGCCGCTGCCGCTGACGCAGGAGCAGGTGCAGCTCAATGGCCACGCCATCGAAACCCGCGTCTATGCCGAAGATCCCTATCGCGGCTTCCTGCCCTCCATCGGCCGCCTGTCGCGCTGCCAGCCGCCGGAAGCCGGCCCGGATGAGGAAGGCCGCCTGATCCGCATCGATACCGGCGTGGTGGAAGGCGCGGAAATCAGCATGTTCTATGATCCGATGATCGCCAAGCTGATCACTTGGGCCCCCACCCGCGCCGATGCCATCGCCGCGCAAGCCGATGCGCTTGATTCCTATCTGATCAAGGGGATCAACCACAATATCGATTTCCTGACCGCCATAATGCAGCATGATCGGTTCAAGGCTGGCAGCAATGTCACCACCGGCTTCATTGCCGAGGAATATCCCGATGGCTTCCACGGCGCGCCGGTTGCGCCCGAAACCCGCGATGCGCTGGTGGCTGCCGCCGCCATCATCCACACCGAAACCGTGGCGCGCGAACAATTGATCGATGGCCAGCTTTCGGGCGACGGTGCCATTTATGGCATCAGCTGGGTGGTCGATCTCGATGGCGAACAGGTGCCGGTGGAAGTGACCGGCGAAGCCGGCAGCCACGAAGTGCTCATCGATGGCCGCGATCTGGTCGTGCAATCCGGCTGGCGCGTGGGTGACAGCCTGTTCACCGGCACCATCAACGGTTCACCCGTCGCCATCAGCGTGGCGAAGAAGGGCAGTTTCACCCTACTCACCACCCGCGGCGCGGCCCAAAAGGCCCGCGTGCTCACCCCGCGCGCCGCTGAACTCGCCCGCCACATGATCGCCAAGGTACCGCCGGACATGAGCAAATATCTGCTCTGCCCGATGCCCGGCTTGGTGGTTTCCATCGCGGTTGCCGAAGGCGACAAGGTGGAAGCAGGCCAGCAACTCGCCACCGTGGAAGCCATGAAGATGGAAAATATCCTGCGCGCCGAAAAGGCCGGGGTGGTGGCGAAACTGCTGGCCAAGGCCGGCGATTCACTGGCGGTGGATGCGGTGATCATGGAATTTGAAGGCTAGAAGGCCCTTCACTTCGCTTCCGCGGTCTCCTCCACCTCTTTCGGCGGCCCTTCTTCAAGCCGCTTCACGAACGCCGCTGCGTCGCCGGCCAGCGCCGCGTCGCGCAAGCTGCGGGCAAGGGCCGCATAACCGTCGCCGCGCGGCGCGAAGGCCACTGGTTCCAGCACCTTTGCAGCGTCCGCCATGCGGCCCTTGCGGACCAGCACGGTCGCCATGTCGATCACGATCCCTGACGCTTGCGGTGCCAGTTCCCACATTCTCTGCACCACATCGAACACCCGGCCGGCCCGCGCCGGAACCACCTTCGACTATATCCTGCTGACCGCCGACAGCCGTACAGCCGGCGCCAACAGCAACGCCATCGACATAAACAATTTCCGTATCAGCGGCACCAACCTGGGCAATTTCACGGCCGACAGCCTCAGCCCCAACATCGGCCAGTGGTTTGAACCCGCCACGCCCGGCCCGCGCTTCCGCTCGATCGAGATTTTGGGTGACATGGTCTACCGCAACACCGGTGGCAATGGCGCGTTCCAAGGCGAACGGCCGCGCATGCAGCTGCAATTCTTTGGCGCGGAACCGGTGCCGGAACCGGCCAGCTGGGTGATGCTGTTGGCCGGCTTTGGCGCCTTGGGGGCCGCCCTGCGCCGCCGCCGGACGGTGACAGCCGCCTGAACCCTTACGCCAGCAGCGGCGCCAGCGCGCCTTCATGCCTGAGCAGCCAGGCCTTCCGTTCCACTCCGCCGGCATAGCCCGTCAGCGCACCGCCCGATCCAATCACGCGGTGGCAGGGCACGACGATGCTGATCGGGTTGGCACCGTTGGCCAGGCCAATGGCGCGGCTGGCGGTGGGCTGGCCGATGGCGGCGGCAAGCTGGCCGTAACTGCGGGTCTCGCCGGCCGGGATGGCGCGCAGGGCGGACCAGACGCGGCGCTGAAAATCACTGCCTATGCGGGCGACTGCCAGGCCATCGAGCGCGGTGACCGTGCCGGCAAAATAGGCAGCCAGCGCCCCGGTTAGTGCCGCTGGTGGTTCGCCCGGCGCGAGGCTGGCGCAGGGATGGTGGCGCGCGAACAAGCGGTGCAGGCGCGCATCGAAATCCGCGAAGTCGAGCGCATGCAGCGTGCCATCGGGCGCAGTGACGGCAAGGAGATCGCCCAGCGGGCTGGGCAGGCGGGAAAAGATGTGGCTCATGCCCCTTCCCTACCGGCGTTCACGATGGAATGCTGGCGGAATTCCGCCATCATGTCCGGCAGCTTATACCGCCCTGATTGTTCACCCCGCATTCGGCGCGCTGTTCCCCCATGGCAAAGCGCACCAGCAGCGCGCCGGCGTTGGACTGGCGGATCACGTCGGCAACCGATCGCACCGGCTGGCCGCCAACGCTTTCCAAAAGGGCGCCGGGGCGCAGGAAGCGCACGGCAGGCGCGTTGGCCTCGATCGCCACCACCACCACGCCCTGTTCGGGCAGGCCGGCGCCGAGCTCCTGGGCATAGGCCGGCGACAGATTGGCGACCGTCACGCCGTTGAGGATGGAGCGGCCGGCCAGCCGCGTGATGCTGCGTGGCGGGTTTTCCGGCGGCGGCGCCAGCGTTACCGGCACCTGGCGTTCCGCACCATCGCGCCACAGCCGCATGTTCAGCGTGGTGCCAACGCCTTCGGTGGCCAGTGAATAACGCAGCTGGCCACCATTGGCGACTTCCTTGCCGTCCACGCTTTTCAAAACGTCACCAGCCTTCACGCCCGCCTTGTCGCCGGGGCTGCCGGCCACCACGCCGGTCACCAGCAGGCCGCCGGGGCGGTCGAGGCCGAGCTGCTTTGCGGTATCCGCGGTCAGCGCCTCGCCCTCCACCCCGATCCAGCCCGAAACCAGCTTGCCCTTGTCAGCCGCGTTCAGGAACACGCGCACCATCTTCGATGGAATGGCAAAACCGATACCGTTGGAACCGCCGCCGCGGCTGAAGATGGCCGTAGGCACGCCGATCAGCCGGCCTTGCGAATCCAGCAGTGCGCCGCCCGAATTGCCGGGGTTGATGGCCGCATCAGTCTGGATGAAAAACTGCCAATCCGAAACGCCGATGCCGGTGCGGGCCAGTGCCGAAACAATGCCGGTCGTCACCGTCTGGCCAACGCCGAACGGGTTGCCGATGGCCACCGTCACGTCACCCACTTCCACCCGGTCGCTATCGGCCATGCGGATCACCGGCAGCACCGCGCCTTCGGTTTCCACCTTTAGCAGCGCGAGATCGAGCCGTGGATCGGCAAAGAGAATCTTTGCCTTGAACTCGCGCCGATCGGCCAGCGCGACCAGGATCTGATCGGCGCCTTCCACCACGTGGTTGTTGGTGATGATCAGGCCATCGGCGCCAACGATCACGCCGGATCCCAACGATTGCGACACGCGCGGCTGCACCGGGGCGCCACCGAAGAAGCGCTGAATGAATTCCTCGTTCATGCTGCGCGGCCGGCGATCCACCGTGGCGGTGTAGATGTTGACGACAGCGGGCGCGGCGGATTTGACCACGGGCGCGAAGCTGAGCGCCACCTGGCCGGATTGCGGCACGGCGCGGGGCACGTCGGCCGTGTCCATCGGCGGAATCTGCGCTGCGACATGGCCGGTGTCCGACAGCTGGGCGATGCCCACCGCCAGCCCGACGCCCGCCGCCGCGCCCAAAAGCACGCCGCCCGCCAATTTCAGCCTGTCCACCATGAGAGCAAATATCCTGTTCATAATGCCGAGATTGCTGCGCGAAGTTTAAGCAGCCATGAATATGGGGAGCAATTTGGCTTTGCGAAGGGGCACATCATGAAACTCTGGCATTGCCGCGATGCGCGCAGCTTCCGGCCGCTGTGGGCGCTGGAGGAACTGGGCCTGCGCTATGAGCTGGTGCTGCTGCCTTTTCCGCCGCGCTGGCTGGAACCGAGCTTCCTTGAACTCAACCCGCTCGGCACCATTCCCTTCTTCACCGATGGTGACGTGAAGATGACCGAAAGCGCCGCCATCTGCCAATATCTGGCCGACAAAGTAGGTGCGCTGCGGGTGCTGCCCGGCGATCCACGTTACGGCGATTACCTGAACTTCCTGCACCAGTCCGACGCGACGCTCACCTTCCCGCAGACGCTGGTGCTGCGCTACACGCAGCTGGAGAAGCCGGAGAACCGCAATCCCAAGGTGGCGAGCGATTATCGCCGCTGGTTCATCGCCCGCACCATCTGGGCCGAACGCGCACTGGCTGATGGCCGGCCGTGGCTGTGCGGCGACGAATTCACCGTCGCCGATATCGCCGTCGCCTATGCGCTGCTGCTGGCGGGCAATCTCGGCCACCTCGGCGAGGTTGGCCCGCATCTGCTGTCATACTGGGATCGGTGTCAGGCGCGGGATGGCTTCCAGCGCGCCAAGGCGGCGCAGAAGGCTTAGGCCGCGCGCACCGCGATCACCTCATCCAGCCTGAGCGGGCGATAGAGGTGCGGGAACAATTGCCCGCCGCGGCTTTCCTCCCACTTCAACGCCGCACCCAGCGCATCGGCATCCAGCGTCAGCGCCATCACGCCCACATCGCCGGCAAACCATTTGGTCAGGGTGCCGGGCGCCTGTTCGGGCGTGGAGATGTGGATATAGCCATCACGCAGATCATCCGCCGATCCGGCAAACACGCGCATTTCTTGAAACTGCGCCCATTCATCGGCGCGCAACAGCTTGATGATCGGTGTCATTTCACCTCACGCACGGGTACTTTCAGCGTGCACAGATCGGCCGCGCCCGCCTGCCGCACGAAGAAACCAGTGCGGTTGGCGCGGGCCTGCACCACCTGGGCAAAGCTGGGGCTGGCCGTGTCCATCATCTGCCAGCGCGGAAAGCCGGGGATCTGGCTGGCGAGGCGCACGCGGGTGATCTTGGTGCGCTGATGCTCATCCTTGTAAAAGCCCAGCGCCTCGGTGCCGCGCGGCAGGGCGGCGTGCGGTTCGATGCCGGCCAGCACCCGGCCAACATTGGCGATGTTGCGATCAAGATGGCGCGGGCCATGGCCGATCACGGCATAAAGCTCGGCGCCGTCGCCGGTATCCGGCGGCATGTCGCGGCCCACGCCCACCGTGCCATAGCAATGCGCCAGCCACACCGTGCCGGTGCTCTGGTCGCGCGCTGCCTGCCAGCCCGACACAAAGCCGGCTTCGGCATAGCTGTCCTTGAACGGCGACGGCGTGAAGGCGACATCGGCGATGGGGCGCTCATACTCCGCCGACAACCGTTCCGGCCGCACGCGCTGTTCGCGCACATCGGGCGGCTGGCTCACCAGTTCCTTGCCGCTCTCCGGCTTGGCCGCCCATTGCACGACATAATTGTCCTGCACCCGCACGATACGGCCATCATCAAAGCGGCCGGCACGCACCAGTTTCTGGATGGCCGCCACGTGCTGCGGCGCGAATTGCGGCGCCAGCTGGATCACCATCCGGCCGGCGGCGCTGTCCATCACCATGATGTGATCGGGGTTGATGTCGAGCCAATGCGCGCCCGGTGCGTTGGCGACAATGTCATCAGCGGACGTTTTGACCAAGGACGGCGGCGGCGCCTGCGCCAGCAGCAGTGGCGCCGCTAGGAGGAGCAGCTTGCGCATCAGGCGTCCTCCGCCTGAAAGTCCAGCGCCAGGCCGTTGATGCAGTGGCGCAGGC
>Ga0164292_10002348_pt1 | contig 15461 bp, 17 predicted proteins | sample GEODES117metaG_FD_111486 | JGI IMG/M metagenome (GOLD analysis project Ga0164292, IMG submission 111486) | Eutrophic lake water microbial communities from Lake Mendota, Wisconsin, USA - GEODES117 metaG | ecosystem: Environmental > Aquatic > Freshwater > Lake | place: USA: Lake Mendota... | reverse complement strand
TTTACAAAAATTGTATTTTAATGAATTTGAAAAAGTTAAAATGGAGAAATTTATTTATTACTTTGTAAAATAGTTATTAAATATTTAATACTATTTATAGTTATATAAATCTAATAGTAAATAGTAATATATAATTATAAATATTATTCAATGGAAAATTGTTCAATATGTAAAGAAGATATGGATAAAGAGCAAAATTATATATTGTCCTGTAACCATCGTTTTCATACATCGTGTATAATAGATAGTTTACGAATAAATCCAGAATGCCCCATTTGTAGAGATACAGGTATTAAAAATCAAAAAAAAATTCAAACGAATTCAAATGAAATTTATTATGGTGACTTATATAGTAATTTAAAATATTATTGTGATATGAATCATACTGATTATTGTATTTGTTGTAGTATAAAAAACAAAGAAAATTTATTTTTTGATATATATTCAACATTATCCGAAATTATTGATAGTGATAATGAGTTGATAAACATAAAAAAAAACGCATTAAAAAAAAATCATAAATTAAAAAGGGAAATTATATCTATAAATAATATAGTTAAAAGAGATATTCATAAATTAAGAAGAGATGCCGAAAAAATATTAAAAGAATATTATGACTATAAGATAAATTCAAATGAATTTTTAAACATATCTGAAAATGTAAGAATAAATAAACCTCTAGCACAACAGTTTGGTAAATTATTAGAAAATAAAATAGATGAATTACATATTTATAATGATTCAGATGTAATTATGGTTATAAATTATATTACTTATGAACTATTTCAATGGCCATTTAAAGATAATAATAACAATTTTTACAAATGTTCTAAATGGGGATCCTATGATAATAGATTGTTTTTCGATAGATTGTTAAAAATTGCTAAGAAAAATAATAAAAAAGTTAATACATCCTCTGTAAATATTATAACATAGTTTTTGTATAGAGTTAGATATGCTTTTATATAAAAGAATATAAGATTATGGATGTGTATAACTTTTATAATTATATAATGTTTAAAGATATAATGCAAAAATTTGGTTGGGATCATAATTGTGATTTAGTGTATTCGCCTAACTCAATTGTAGTTTATAAAATTAAACATAATAATCATAGTGAAATTTGTACCCATTCTTTATATTATTATTAATATTTGTGATTTTAAAATTTAATTATATTATTTAGTAATAGTTTATTAAATTTTTAATGATAATTGAATAGAATACATATATAAAAATATAGTAAGCTTACTAATTATAGTATCAATGTCTAAAATAAGTTTAATTACAGGTATTACAGGTCAGGATGGAAGTTATTTAGCTGAATTGTTATTAGAAAAAGGATATATTGTGTATGGTATTATCCGCCGTCATAGTAGCATTCATACAGAGCGTATTGATCATATTTACTCTAAACTTAGATTAATTTATGGAGATATGACTGACCAAAGTAGTCTACAAAATGTATTTAATACAATATTGGATGAACAGGGACGTGATTTTCAAATATTTGAAATATATAATTTAGCAGCACAAAGTCATGTTAAAGTTAGTTTTGAAGTTCCAGAATATACAGGACAAGTTGACGCATTAGGTACGCTTCGTTTGTTAGAAATAGTTCATAAATTAGGATTAACAGACAAAATAAAATTGTATCAAGCATCAACAAGTGAATTATATGGAAAAGTATTAGAAATTCCCCAAAATGAAGAAACCCCTTTTAATCCTCGTAGTCCATATGCTATTGCGAAACTCTATAGTTATTGGATTGTTAAAAATTATAGAGAAAGTTATAATCTATTTGCTTGTAATGGTATATTATTTAATCATACTAGCCCTAGGAGAGGTGAAACTTTTGTATGTAGGAAAATTACACTAGGAGTGGCGGCTATTATTGCTGGTAAACAAGATTGTTTATATTTAGGTAATCTAAATAGTAAGCGAGATTTGGGATATGCTAAAGACTATGTATATGGAATGTGGTTAATGTTACAGTCCAATAAACCAAATGATTATGTATTAAGCACAGGAAATACGTATAGTATCCGTGAATTAGTTGAATTAGCATTTGGTGTTTTAGGTAAAACGATTCAATGGCGTGGCGAAGGTTTACAAGAAGAAGGTTATATTGGAAATCATGTTGTAGTCCGTGTTAATCCTAAATATTTTAGACCTGCCGAAGTTGATTTATTATTAGGAAATTCTTCAAAAGCTCTTGCTGAATTGGGTTGGAAAACTAATTATTCAATAAAAGAAATACTTACTGAAATGGTCGAAAGTGATATGAAACAATATAGATAATTTATATAATATTATTAAATATTCTTATTTAATAAATTTTAAAATATTATCTTATATAATTATATAATGAATTTAAACGTAGGCAATTTAGTATTAGTTCGTATAGAAGGTCAGCCTGTTAAAGCTAGAATTGTTGAATTTATTACTAATAGTAATATTCTACTAAAGTTAATTGATGCGTTTTATTATGGTCAACAAACTATTTCAGCATCATCATCGGATATAATTCGTGTTTTAGATGATCAAAAAATACATTATTCTGATTTAACCCCCATAAATAGTATAATACCAACAAGTTTGTCTCGAATTTCTGAATTTGACGATAACCATATCAGGGGTGGTGGAAAAAAAAGTAGAAGAAATCGTTTGAAAAAAAAACATTCTAAACGATACTAATTTTATAGTAAAATATTATAAGTAATCCGAAGGTATGACTTTAATACACTATAAAAAGGTTAGAAACTACTTAAAGATATCTTGATTAATTATATCAATTAACTATAGTCAAGATATCCTTAATTATGGCTCAAGCCAGTGATTTAAAAAGACTAATCATAGATGAATATTTAGATTTACATAGAGAACTTATATCAAAAAAATATGGTAGTAAAAATATTGTACTATTGCAGAATGGCATGTTTTATGAAATTTATAACTATAGGTGTGACGATGGTCCTGACCTATTTGCCATAGCAGATTTATTAAGTTGTCAAATAGGAAGAAAAAGTAAAAATATAGAAGAAGTATCAAGAAATAATTATGAGATGATTGGATTTCCAATGCATGCTCAACAAAAATTTATTTCAATATTATTACAAAATGGATATACGATTGCCGTTTATAATCAGGAAGAAAATGGTAAAAAAAATGTAAGTCGATATTTAGACCAAATTATAAGTCCATCGACTACAATTGATTATTGTAATCAACTTGATAATAATTTTTTAATGGCTATTTATTTAGAACCACATAAAAATCAAAAAGATGATTTTTATATATGTGCATATAGTTTAATTGATTTATCAATTGGTGTTAATTATGTAAATGAAACTGGTTCTCGTTCAGGAGATTATCAATTTGGTATTGATAAATTATATCAAACTATTAAAATTTATAATCCAAAAGAAATAATATGTCATGTTGATAAAACACACCTTACTGATAATGAATGGTTTTATACGCGCGAACAAATTATATCTGATTTAGAAATTCAAATAGATGGTCGAACTTTTCATTATTATGAAAATGATATTGATAATAAAATATATAAATTATCCTATCAAAATCAGTTTTTAGGAAGCATTTTTCAAAATCATGGAATGTTAGATCCAATATCATATATTGACCTTGAAAAGTTTCCAAATGCGGTAATATCATATATAATTTTATTGGAATTTGCCAAATCCCATCGTATTGATATCATCCAAAAAATTTCAAAACCAGAAATAATTGATAATCAAGAAACTCTTATTTTAACGCAAAATTCGATTCAACAACTTAATATAATTCCCGATAAAAATCTATTGGAAAACAATTCACGCAATACTAGTCTTTTATCTATATTAAATCAATGCTGCACTGCGTTTGGTAAAAGACAGTTTCGCCAAAAATTACTTAATCCAATAACATCAAGTGAATTGTTAGAAATAAATTACAACAAGATTGACTGCATGTTATATAATAATATCTATAAGCAAGTTGAAGTTTTTTTATCTAAAATTTTAGATATTGAAAGACTACATCGTAGAATGGCTTTACGAGTATTAACACCTAATGAAATGTATAACTTATATAACAGTTCAAAAAATATTATCCAATTATTTAACTATATTGCTAATGTATTACCAAATCTTTTACCAGACATATCAATTGTTAATCAGTATAATGAGTTTATTTGTAGTATACAGTCTAATCTTAAATTAGATAAAATATACAAATATAATATTAATAGCATTGAAAGATCTATTTTTGTAGAAGGAATAAATAATGATATAGATATTTTAGATAATGAAATAGAATGTTATCATAGTGCTTTTTCTACTCTTGCTATTGAATTATCAAAATATATAGATATTCCCATTGGTAAAAAAAAAACAAGTAAAAATATAAATAATGTAGATATTAATCTACCTAGTGAAACTAACGAAATCATAGAAAGTTCTGAAAGTCTGGAACTATCTCAAAATTTAATTTCAATAAATAGTAATGAAAGAGATGGAATATATTTAGAAACAACAAAAAAACGGGCAGAAATAATAAAACAAAAATTAAATGGAAAAACAATTGAATTCACATTAGAAGTTGGAAATGAACAAGCTAAATTTATAAAGACATTTACAATAAATAGCACCGATATTGAATATAGACAAATAAGTTCTACTTCGTCAAATGTTCGTATTGTAGGTAAATCAATAAGTGCTTGGAGTAAAAAAATTGACGAAAAAACGAAACGAATGGTATCTATGGCTTCAGCACAATATATCAAAATTTTAGAAAATTTAGATAAACAATATAATTTACTTTTACAAAAAATAGTAAATATTGTGGGCGAGATTGATATTATTAAAACACATGCCCAAAATGCTATTGAATTAAACCTTAGTCGCCCAAATATTTCAAATAAGTATGAACATAGTTATTTTATAGCAAAAGGGTTACGACACCCTATTGTTGAAAAAGTTCAAACAAAAACACCATTTATAGCAAATGATATTCACTTGGGATTAGAAAATCAAAACCAAATTTTATGTTATGGTTATAATGCTGTTGGAAAAACAACCATGCAAAAGGCTATTTGTATCGCTATAATTATGGCTCAATCAGGAGGATTTGTTTCTGCTATTAATTTTGAGTTTAAACCATATCAATATATTTTTACAAGAATTTCAAATGTAGATAACATATTAAAATCGCAAAGTAGTTTTATGGTTGAGATGCTTGAATTAAAATATATATTAAAACATGCTAATAAAAATAGTTTAGTTTGTATAGACGAGTTAGTAGCGTCAACGGAACGCTTTAGTGGAATTAGTTTAGTATGTGCTACAATAATTGAATTACATAAAAGGGAGAGTTGTATGTTTATGGCCACACATTTACATGAGATATCAACTATGAATAATATTATTGAGTTACCTAATTTAAAAATATATCATCTCGAAGTTCAATATGATGACTATACACATACGCTTATTTATGATAGGAAATTAAGAATGGGAAGTGGAACAGGATTATATGGTTTAGAAGTTGCGAGATTTCTTGATTTAGATCAGGATTTTATGAATGCGGCATTTGATATTAGAAATAAACTATTGGGAAAAGATACACAAGTATATCCCAGTCAGCAAAGTAATTATAATTCAGAGGTATATCTATATAAATGCTCAATTTGTTCTTATAAACCTGTTCATAATACTGATATACCATTAGAAACTCACCATATAAATTTCCAATGTTGTGCTGATAATTTAGGTAATTTTAAAAACCTTGGATTTCATAAAAATGTAGAACATAATTTGGTATGCTTGTGTAGAAGTTGCCACATTCAAGTACATCAAAACATAATCAATATTAAAGGATATATTACAACTGGAAATGGTGTAATTTTAGATTATGTTAAAAATGAAACTTCTACTGCGAGTATTGAATCATCTAAATCAATTATTAAAAGTTCGTGTAAAAGAAAATTGGACACAGAACAAATTAAAATAGTAAAAATGATATTATCTGAAAATAGTAATAAAAGTAAAACAAACCATTTAAATAAAAAATCAATAATAACTGAATTAAATACAACATATGGAATTACCATAGATTATAAAATCCTTTCAAAAATAGAAAATAATAATTATTAATTTATAATTATTTATTAATATATATATATATAATGTCGTCTGCGAATAGACCACCCAATTTATTGGGAAAGGTCTGTGCATTAAAAGGTGATCATAATTTGAGAAAACTGCAGGAATATATGCGTAATTTAGGTTTACGAACACAAAAACAAAGTTATGAAATGATATGTTCCGAATTGAGAGATTATTGTATACGAAACAATATTAATACTGAAGCTGAATTACAATTACATATAACTAGTAGAAACAAACAAACTTTAGCTCAAGCACCCGTTCCCGTTATAGCACCCTTACAATCCCAAGCACCCGTTCCAGTTATAGCACCCTTACAATCCCAAGCACCCGTTCCAGTTATAGCACCCTTACAATCCCAAGCACCCGTTCCTCCGCGACAATATACTGACTTAGAAATTTTATTAAGCAATGATCTTACTGATTTTTTTCGCGATACAGAATCATTTATAAATCTAAATAACTATACTAGAAATGTTCGTTCAATTGGGGTCAATTCGCGAAATGGTTTTATAAGGGAGTTAACATATGTAACTAGAACAAATAATAGATATAAAATTGTTTTAAAAAATGCGGCAAACTCCGAGGCAGATAGTTTACTCTATGAATATTTAGTTGGATTATGCATTAATGAATTTTCAAAATATTTTCCTTGTTTTCCAAAAACATATATGGTAGGTATGTACAATACAATAGGCCGTTATAATACATTTAAAGATATTGCTGGTTTACAGACAATACCGAATAATTTTAACACATATATTTCAAAATTAAATACAGCAGATTTATCAATTGCGGTAAAGAACGGTTGTGAACATAATAGAGATTTATGTGTTTTTACACAATTTATACCTATTGAATATACTTTTCATCAATTTATGGGGTCGCTGTGTGAAGCTAACACAACCAAAATAGCCGCTATGTATAATGTAAGATTAAATAAGTTAGCGGCAATGCTACATATAATTTATACTGTTTTATCCAGCTTATCTAATTATTTTACTCATTATGATTTACATCATGATAATGTATTACTTGTAAAAGCGCCGGTTGGTCAATATATTAATATTAAAATACATTTGGAAAATGGGCAAATTGTTGAATATAAAACAAGTTATATGCCTGTTTTTATTGATTTTGGACATAGTTTTGTCGATTGTAAAAATCTAAAAGCAATGTTAAATAATTCTGATGATATTATAAAAACAGCATGTCGATATGATGAATCAAACCCAATAATAAATGAAGCCAAATGCGTTAGGCAATGTGGTGATAATACAGGATATAATTGGAATCCTTATTTTGAACGTGCGACCGGAACATTTCGTCCACAGATAGCTGATATGTTTTATATTGACCCTACAAGACATAATATTAGTCATGATATTAAGTTTTTATATGATATTAGCGCATCATATAATTATAGTGATGTAGCAAATGTAGGTTATATGGGAACTTCATTTGTATCAAACTTTTTATTAACTAAATTTTTACCACCCAATACTCAATATGGTTCTAGAGAAAATTTAAGTGGGGCTTTAGACCATGTTTATAATGTTCATAGTGCTTTTACATTAATAAATAATATTGTAGCCGACCCACAATTTAATATTGATAATGATAGATTATTTATAGGTCAGGTGCCATACAAGACTATAGATATATGGCATGGACAAGGATTAACTCACCAATTTACTTCTTGATTTTTAAAAATTAATTTGTTTTTACAATTTTTTATTATACACATTTGTCGAATAATAAAAAATTGATATAAAATAAAAATTCTGGTATATAAATAATTAACAAGATGTCAGAATTAATTCGTATTCTCAATATTGAGAACTATACCCAGGAAATTATTAATGGAGACTTATACTTACACCCAAAAAAAAATATATATTACAGAGAATGAACTTAATAATTTAGATCTAACACATTCAAATATTAAAGAATGTGTAGTCAAAAAAGAAGACGAACTCATATCGACAAACAAGAAGAAATGACGGGCTATTTTAGTTGATATATGGAAATCTATGCCAACACAAAAAATATTACAAAATACTTTATATAATTTCAAATTAACAAATGAAAATGGAGAAAAAGGTTATATTTGGTGTGATGATATCAATATGTCATTTCAAAACAAAGATAGTAAAGGAGCACTAAAAGAAATACTCAATATGGTTAAAGTAAATAAATTATCTATTGATTTGTCTATTATACTACATACAGGTAGAATCGTTCATTATAAAAATTACTAATTATATTATTAACATTATAATGTGAATTCTGTTTTTATATACCAAACCTTTGTTTACGAAATATGGTTCTTTATTTTCTTGTAGATTATCCTTTTGTTTCATTGAGAACGTTTTTTATATTTTCTTTTAGACGGCATTTTTTTTAAATATCGCAAATCCAGCCCCAAGATTTAACCAATTCGTTTTAGTAAAATTTATACATTCAAAATTTTTATAATTTTCTTTTATGAATTGAATTGTTTTATCAACACCACACCAGTGAGGTTGTATTTGTCCTTGACCATTTGGTGCTGTATCATGAAAAAAAATTAAACCATCGTCACTTATTAATTTACTATAATAATAAAAATCACTTAATGACCCTAAATGTGAATGGTCTCCGTCTATCCATAATAAATCAATAGTTGATTCAATTTTTGAAATAAAATTATATCCATCAGGTGTGCTATATCCTTTAAATACCATTATTTCAGGATATAGTTTGCGAAACACTGATTCTGTATTATGAATCTTATCAGGCATAGCACCCATCGTTTCACCTAAATCTATTAAATATGTTTTAGAATTGTTTACTAAAGATTTAATTTGAGCCTCACGAATAACTCTTGGAATAAGACCGTCGCCTGTTCCAATAATAACACAAATTTTAGGTTTTATAAATTTAGTTAGTTCAAATATAATAGGTAGGGTATTTGAACTAAACACGCCATGTGATTCAGCATAAGCTAAATTTTCAATTGGAGTATCTATTAAAACTCGTTCATTAGTTATCAGCGTTCTTTGTGGAAACATCTATATAATATATTGTAAAAAATTAATGATATTTCAAACACATTTATTCATTATTTTTTTAACTATATATTAAATATAATAAATTGTATAAATATACTTAATATAATGATAGATATTAAAACTTGGAGTGTTGTCTTAGTTTCGATGATATCTTTAGATGCTATATGGTTAGGTGTTATACAAAAAAAATATTTAGACGGTATTATACAAAGATTAAATCCAACCGAAACACTTAAAAACGGATTAACTCATCCATTATGGTCATTCGCTGTTGTTTATTTATTAATGTCTTTATCACTTACATATTTTGTTTTAAATGATAAAAATAAAACAACAATGCGAATGTATATTGAAACGATATTGTTAGCTGCCGCTATTTACGCCACATTTGATTTCACAATGATGAATTTATCAGGAGGTTGGACATTGTATGACGCATTAAAAGATATATCTTGGGGATTAACGGTTTTTACATTATCAACATTTATAATTATAAAACTTAGATCTGCGTTGCCACACATTTTCCGTTCATAACACGACTGTAATTATCGTTAAAACTGTCCTTTTTAATCGCCTGAATGCAGGCACATTTATGACTTTCGGGTAAACGATGAATATTGCAATATTTGCATTTACAAAAATTACAATCGCCTATAATCATAGTTGCCTTAGCACTGCAAACATTACATGAGTTTTTTTGAATTTTATAGAATATTTCATGTATATCAGTAATTTCTTCGATATTTTGATAAATTTGTTTATGTTCATTCTGTTCATTCGACCTATAAAGAAATATAGTATCTATATCAATTTTTAGAACTTTTGAAATAGCTATTTTTAAATCATAAATATTTTTTGTTTTTGTATAATCAATACTAATAGGTATACTAGTAATCTCGGGTCTAGTTTTTGTTGAAATGTTTGTTATAATCATGATAGCTTAATAATATATTTATTCATCATAAAATTATACAATTCAAATTTTTAAAAATACTAAAATTACTATAATATAATAGTTATAAATATATTATGGAACAGTTTTTTTCGCATTTTATACATTACTCCTAATTAACAATAAGTTGAATAATGAATGTAGTATGTTTCTTTAGACAAATTTGTAATTGTTGATAAAATAATAACAAAATAAAAAAAGAATTTATTATTCCTCTCTATTATATTTTAATGGTTAAAATAATTGAATTTACACATGTGTTCCCCATAAAGTGTTCAATACATCCATCATAATAGTTGTAATAGCTTTGAAATAGATGGGTCACATTCCTTACGAATTGAAATGATTTCATTGAGTTTCTTCAAGTCTGGTTCTTCAACAAAATCATCTGTATTCCATATAACATAAAATGTATCAGGAGCATATACCGTAGAAACTCCAACTATTTCTTCCACTCTAATTGATGGCGACAGAATTTGTAAAACAGGAAGTACTGTATCAAGCTGAATTCGTGTTCCTCGCCATTGTGTTTTGGCAAATTTAACCCATCTGCGCGGAGTGCCCCAACCACCAAACATATCAGATAATAGGTTATACATAACAGTTTGAACATCCATAGAAAGGAAAAAGAACTCCTTTTCAAACCTATTCATCTTAGACCCATTATTTTTATCTACTTCGGACATTACTATTCTTACAAGATGCTAATAATAATTATTAAGATATTAAATTATATCAAATTTTTTTTTTAATAACAACATTATGGTCTAAAAAAATTTGATGGAAGGATATAAATAGCATTTGTTCTAAGTAGGTTTATACACAGCAAGACAATTATGGACGCAAATTTCAAAAAGCAACTTGAAGATTATTTTGGTATTGACCACGAAGGTCTATTCTGGACTTCTCTTGATGAGCTGAACGCACACGCTGGGTTTAAGGCGCACATGAAAAGCCTTGGACGACAGCGTCTTGTCGAGCCATTCGAGCTGATTTCACAATGGGTCGCCTACAACAATTTGGTTGTTAGGCGGATGTCTCCACAAGAATTCGAGGAGCTCACCTACGACAAGAAGAAAGGAGAAGCAAGACCTGAACCCAATTGGATGAAACTACAGAGATTGGTGCGCATGATTCCTCTTGAACCTAAAATGTAAGTAGGTAAAAATACACAATCTAACACTATTTTTTTTACATTGTGTAACTTTTTATCATATTTCCCAAAATTAATTATTACTCTACATTATAATTTTGAATAATATTATCAATATCATAATTTCCAAATTTGGTGCTAGGTTTAAAATTAATGTCTATACGACATAGAGGACAGGTCTTATTTTTTTTTGTCCAAGTATGTAGACAGTTTATATGATAATCATGTAGACAACCTAACAATACTGTGTCTTTTGGATCATCATAATTCTCATAACAAATCGGACATTTTGTCGATATCGCATTACTAGAAAATTCAGTAATATCAGTATATGTTTTAAATATATTATATTTGTAAGGTAAAGAAGGATCATTTACATAGGTAAATCCTAAATTTAGCATTTCAGTGTATTTAATATTTATTTCAATTGTTTTTTGTAAATCTGTCTGTTCAAAAGTTGAAATTATACTGAATTTTTTATGTAAAGCATCATAAATTGATCTTGTAATCCAATTGATATTACTATCTTCAGCTATTGGTGATGGAATTATTGTTGCTATATTCCCATTTAAATCAATACATAAATTATCACATGTAAAAAAAATATTGGGGTCAATATGTAAATTATAATTATTATAGTTGTAACCTGAAATATATTTTAAATGAGAACAAATATTTAAATTGATAATTTTATCATTAAATAAAAATTGTATATTTTTTTTCTCATTTTGACTATAATGGTTATTTTGGTTATTTTGGTTATTTTGGTTATTCACAATTGGTTTTGGATTTTGACGCAATATTTCAGTTATTTTTAAAATATCTATTAATTCATTGATTAGTATATCATTAGCTATTACTAAATTAAATTCTAGAATTTCTTCTCTTCTCAATTTTTTTCCTATACACCCACCCCATGCTTTAATAATATATTCTGAATTATAATTATTATTTTTATCAATTATATGACGAATAATTCTAAATATGTAGCTAATTGGATCTTTAAATATTTCCATCTATTTATATAGTAAAATATAAATAAACTTTATATCTATTTATGTTTTGTTTACAAATTTATTTAAAAATGTGATATTTGATAATTTTATTTTACATTGATATAACGAATGGAGCCTTTTTTTATATTTACTACTATAATTATTGTAATAGGTTGTATTACAATATTGTTTATAAAATTTAATAAGAATATTTATTTTTTTTAATATTCAATTGCTATTTTATCAATTGGGTATATATTTTTGAAATTATTGTACAGTTTATAAACAAAGTTCACAGAAGGCGTTGGGTCTATAATAGTGCTTTGTATAACATACTCGCAACGCAACTCTTCTGGGAGAAAATATTGGCATTGTCTAACTTGATTTTCAAATATTTGTTGAATTAAGGGTTTAATTTTATAAATAGATTTTGTATCTAAAAGTTCTTGTTTTACTAAGTTATAATCTGGAATTTCAGTATAGTAATTAATTTCAGATAATTCCACATTTTCATTTTTATCAATTCTTCTACTAACAAAATCTAATAAATTAGCAATAAGTCGCAATTCACTAAAAATTCGGTTGTTCATAATATATAATAATTGTTTACCATAATTACTATTTATTCCATGTTTTAAAAATTTATCTCGCATACAAAAATTTGGAATTTTATTAGGATTTTTAATACATAAAATACCCATTTTTGTTTTAAATTGTATTTTATTTAAAAAAGTATCAGGCACAAAACATGAAAAATCTTTTCCACAGGTAATACCTACCATAATTTTATCTAAATAACCGTTACATTTGCAGTATTTATCTATTACTTTTAAATTATGTCCACTATATGTTTGAAATATAGCAATATTATTATTATCATATATAAGCGATATCATTAGAGTGAAAAAATCGAAATTTTTATCAGGCATTACATATTCATCACTAATATAATCATAGGTATATATATCATTACTTCTTAGAATTACTAATTGAATTATATTGGTAGTTCCTTTATATACTTTAATACTACTATTATTAATTGAACAAATGATATAATCAGAAATAAGTTTATAATTAAGATTATTAAGTAAAATTTCAACATACGTAACAGGTTCTAACATTTTATCAATTAAATATAAACACATATTTTCTGATCTTTTTTGAAGTTCAATTGGAAATTGTTGGCATACATATTTAGGGTCACTTGTTGAAATACTACTTTCAGCACAACCTATAGAAAAATAGTGAATTGCGTAATCACTGTATGTTTCTAATAATTTTTCTGTTAATTCTTCAAACATTGTATTAATTTTGTATTATATATGAATAAAAAATTGAAGTTTAAATAAATTGTTTCAATTTTTTATACATATATTTAAAACCTGGTAAAACATAAATGAACATAAGTGAAAAAATGTTTGGTATTATTCAAGAAGAATTAAAGCGTAGAAATATTAAATTGACGGATTGGCTTTTGGAACAGGATATAATTATTCCAGACATAATACCGACGTTTGATGTAGATGAGATTAAGCCCTTAGGCCAACTGGAAACTAGACAGCCAAAAAATGTAAAACCGAATTATAGTGAAATATTTCAAAATACCGTAAATATAAATGATGGTATATATGATTTTACTTTCTATCAAAATGAAAATAAATTATATAACAAAGCTGGTGTTGAATTGGGAATTATAGAAGATATGTGCGATAGAAAATCCATTATTCCTAAATCATACAAAAATAGTGATAATAAAGTAATCCAACCTAAAACAGGTGAAGTATTAAAGGCATATATTATATATCCTGGATTTAGTTTTTATCATTCAATTCCACCAAAAAAATACAAGACTTTTAAATATGATTTTGAATTAGATAGATTAATTCCTACAAATTTTGTAACTATTAATCCCCTAAAATCTTAAAAAAAAATATACAATTACCGCGTTTATTAAATATTTTTTAATTAAAATTCGTTTAATCAAACTAATCCAAAATATACAATAATATATATTTTTTTAAATAAAATCTTGTTTTCATATATATATATAACAAAAATGACCGCACCATTCTTAGAACCTTACTATGACCCAAATGATAGTGGTAAAACTCCTGCTGAACAAGCTGGTGATTCCTTAAGAGGATCAGGTAATATTATATCCGTTCAGGATACAGCACTATTGCGTGGTGTAAAAATGAGTGGAGGACGAAGACGTCTTAGTAAAAAGAAACAATTGGGTGGAGGAAGAACCCTTGATATACCTTTTCCTATTCCTGGTCGTTCCGATTTAATACCAGGACCTACTGCTAATAATGGTTGGTATGTTGGTGAACCTTGTGTGGGTGCTCATTGTGGCGTTCCTATGCAACCTACAGCATCTTGGATGATAAATAAAGGGCTTACTTTAGGAAATGATGTAGTTCCAGGTTCAACCACAATGTATCCTGTTGTTGATAGATTGGGTAATAGTTTTTCGGAAGTGTTACCAGGTGTCCAAGATTATACGGGAACTACTTTAAATCCAGGACCTTTTCAAATAAAATGTGTTTCAGGTGGAAAAAAATCTAAAAGAAAACAAAATGTAAGAAGAAAACAAAATGTAAGAAGAATTCAATATTAAATAGGAATATATATCATCTGATTTCGCAAAATTATTGAATATCACTAATTTAATCATCATTGATTAACCATTACAGCGTTGCATATATTCTGTGTTTTTACATAAGTATATAATATTATGTTATTTACCAAGTATTAAACAACCTAATATTTATAAATTGGTTGATTTTAAGGAATTTCAGGACACCTCCTGGAGGTTTCAAAACGCTGTAAGGTTAAAATTAATATATAATTTAATATATAATTTTTAAAAAAATATATATTAATATATATACACAAATGGCTGATGCTTACTTTAGTCCAGAACAAATAGCGATATTTGAGGATTATGCAAGAGGTATAAGTATTAACACGATGGTTTTACCACCGAATGAACTAATTACATTATATTTTATGATTGCTAAGAAATTAGGTATAATTAAAAAAAAAAAAGGACCTGCTCCTGCCCGATTTATGAGGGATACTGCGGTTGTTAACAGTAATGTAGATAAAGCATATGCTGAATCACTCGCCAAAGATGAC
>Ga0164292_10002346_pt1 | contig 15462 bp, 2 predicted proteins | sample GEODES117metaG_FD_111486 | JGI IMG/M metagenome (GOLD analysis project Ga0164292, IMG submission 111486) | Eutrophic lake water microbial communities from Lake Mendota, Wisconsin, USA - GEODES117 metaG | ecosystem: Environmental > Aquatic > Freshwater > Lake | place: USA: Lake Mendota, Wisconsin... | reverse complement strand
TTTTTATGTCTATGATATACTTTTAATTCATACATCTATGTAATCTCTTAGCATTCCATGATACCCTTATCAAGGTATTTTGAGACTGAAAAGCATATTAGCGTAATAGTTCTATATAACATTATAAAAAGAGTACATAATCAAGTTAAAAATACAAATTACAAAAACTTTCTGAAAATCTAAAAATAATTCAATTATGTACTCTTTTTTATGTCTATGATATACTTTCAAGGGATATATCTATACATTCTCTTAGCATTTCATGATACCCTTATCAAGGTATTTTGAGACTGAAAAGCATATTAGCGTAATAGTTCTATATAACATTTCAAAAAGAGTACATAATCAAGTTAAAAATGCAAATTACAAAAACTTTCTGAAAATCTAAAAATAATTCAATTATGTACTCTTTTTTAAGTCTATGATAATATATTCATTAAATCTTCTATACATTCTCTTAGCATTTCATGATACCCTTATCAAGGTATTTTGAGACGTTTTTAGTCTTCTTGTAGTTTCATCTGTATCATATTCAATGTCAGCATTTCTTCTGCGGAATATGTATTCCAATTGAGGAAACTCTTCAGTGCCTCTAACATATTTTTTGTTTCTTCTAATATAAGATTATATTGAGTTTTACAGAATAAATGAAGTTCAATAAAAAACTTACATCTATTGTCAAGAAATATGAAAAACATATTCCTCCACATTATTGGTTTGATTATAAGCGCCTGAAAAAGATACTTAGTGATACTTGTAAGTTATTGCATACTTTGCGAGATACTCACGAGATTGAAGATACTTGTTGCATTTGTCTTGAAGGCAATCATCTTATGAAAACATTTTGTTGTCATAACAGTATACACCATATTTGTCTTGTACGAGTGCTATGCTCTTTTGCAAGCTGTCCCCTTTGCCGCAAAAATATTGAAAAGGTCCTCATATTTCATAATGATGCAGAACATTATGATGCGAAAATCATAACTTTAATCAGTGTCATACAACTAAATATTGATAAGATAGAAAACATCTATCAACAGAAACTGATTGCTAAAAAATATCTTCGTAAATATTGCTATTACAACTATACTGCAGTCATAAAAATAACAAAGAAGATAGATAAGTATTTGCATACTAGCATCAAAAATCATTTTGCAGAAGTCATCATAAATACAAAAATATACAAAGAGCTACAAGATGACACAAAGAGACATACATGCTTTGATTGTATATTTTGCTGTGAAAAAAATAAATCCATATTTTAAGAAAAGGCCATGTCCTTCTTAGCAGATAAATTAAAGCTAGAAGTAAAATCTGGAAATAGAAGCAGGTTATCTAGGTTTGCATCAATACAGAAAGAGGCTGTCATACATATTGTTCCACAAGATGAGCCAAGGTATGCAGGAGTTCTGGGTTCTTCTTCCAAAGAACTTTCACCAACTACGTCTAATATTGATGCCTATTTTGCCATGATTTCTGATAATATCAATACGAAAATAGTGTCGTTTGATTCAAATAGCATCAACTTTGGCAATGACACTCTGCTTCGTGGCAATTTAATCGTTTTGGGTACTGTTTATACTGTTGCATCAGATGTCTTAACAGAAGACAATACATTTATACTAAATAACTATGGTGCTTCAGCACAAAAAGGCATTGATAGTGTCTCAACAAGGGCTTTAATACATCTAGATGCAGTAGTGCTATCTACTTCGAATGTGCTTGCTGAAAAAACATATCGAGATTTTGAAAATCTCAAGATAGTTCTTGACATAGATGGTGTCAGTTCTCTTTTGAATAATAACTTCAGCGTCGCAGATTTTAATCGATTATTTGCTACCAAAACACTGGATGACATAGGCCAAGGAACCTCTAACAAATATATAATAAATAATGAATATACAACACGAACACCACAATCATCTTTCATAGTATCCGGAAATCTTACAACTAGTAACATTCTAGCATCCACTATTTACGCCAATAACAATATTTATGCCACAGTATTTTTGGGCGATGGTTCTGCTATAACAAATGTTAACTCTACATTCTTCAATACCAATACTGTTATTGAAACAGATGATGCATCAAATCTTTATTTTACTTATTCGCGCGCAGGAAGAATTGCGGACAGTTCCAACATAGAAGCATCAAATTATATAGCAGGTTACCATTCTTCTTTCATGGATTTGCTAACATCCGAAAACGCCAACCTCAGCAACTATATAGGGTCCTCATGTAATAACATTGTCCTCAATCAAATACAACAAGCAACAGATTTCAGCAGCTTCTTAGATAAATATACAAATGCCATTATCATGAAGATAGATGCAAATGCTCTGGAACAATATTTCTATTTTGAAGAAAGTTCTAATCATGTCTCTGTATATTATGAAACCACCTTAGCACACGCATCCAACTATATTGCATATGGCTCAAATGATGTTTCTAGATATCTTAATTTAGAGGTCAGTGCATCTCATGAATATATACAAGCAACTTCAAATAGTATTTCTTTCGACTTAGCAGCTATCTATCAGAAGCATAGTGAACTTACAACAGATACTAGCAATTACTGCGAGACTGTACTGTATACCAGCAATATTGATATCTCAAATCTTATAGCAGATGTTGAAAATATTCTGGCATCATATTTGCAGCAGTCAAATATTCATACATCAGAGCATATTCTTTATACTAAGGATACCAGCGATGCATACATAGACGATGTCAGAATATATGTTGCAGACTATTTGCAAACTCAATCAAATTATGTCATTCATTCTACTGTTATGTCGTTTACAAATATTCATGACATGCTACATATAACATCGAATACTACAGTAGATTATCTGAACGAAAATATTCAGAATCTCTCAAATTATATTTTTCATAATTCCAATGATTTGGCCTATAAAATAGCTACTGAGCCTCCTATGAATATCATAACCTATCCACATGTTATGCATTTTAAGTTTCAACAAACAGCTTTACTGAAGGATGAAACCAACACATATAACTTGACAAATTATGGAGGCGTATATGAACTGAATGATAATAGGAATAGTCTTGCCCTTGGTACTGGAGATTATGCCAATATACCGAATGTCGATTGGTCGACATATATGGATTTAACTTTGAGCGGCTGGTTCAAAAGCGATGGGTTAGCAGACGGTGATAGATTGGTCGATTTCAGCTATCTAGATATTGTATCAGACCAGCTGAAAGCCTGGTATAATTTTGAGTCTAACTTGAATGATAGTACTGCAAACAATTATACATTGATTTCTGGCATAGGCACTGATGCACCGTCATATAGTAGCTTGAAAGTACTCGGCGAGAGTTCTATAGAGTTTACAGGGACATCACAATATTTACAGAGTAGTGATATCAATCTAAGCAATAGGTCATTTTCTATATCATTCTGGCTTTATCTAAAGAATGCTACAAGTACCTCAGACTGGTGGATAATGTCACAGGGATTACCTGGAGTGCGGCAGCTATTCCATATTGCACTAGTGAATGGTTCATTGAAGTTAGGTTTCTGGAATGACGACCTTTTCACGTCTGTTCTAGATTTGAGTAGTCTCAATGATACATGGAACCATATGGTATTTGTCTATAACAAAGAAGATGGTGGAAGTATGAAGATTTACAGAAACAATGTTTTACTGGCTTCTAAGAATGCTGGAGGTGATACACAATTTGATGCAAATACATTTAGAATTGGTAAAGGCATTGCATCTGGCAATGGTTTCATTGGTAATTTAGATGATGTCAAAGTATACTATAAGGCACTCAGTGATAACGAAATCCAGAGGCTTTATGATATCAACGCACAGTTGAAGAATATCAAGATAGTTCATCTGCTCGTCGAGTCTGAACCCAAGTTGTCCTTTGTAATTGATGAAAACCCTGTGTATTCTGTTGCATATATGCCTAATGTATGGAACCATCTAATTTGGAATGTTACAAACAGCACAGGAAACCAGGGATTTATAAAAATAAATAATGGCACAAAACAGTTTTTCAATGAAATCCAATTGACATCTGGTTCTTATGTAAATACGCTTGGAACTAGCAGTGCAAATGCTGATTTGTATGTGAGTGATTTCATGGTGTTATCAATCCCTATGACTAGTGAAATAGAGGCTGAAATATATAGCCCTGCTTCCACAGAGGATATTATCAACAATTATGAGGATATCAATAATGTTGTTGCTGATACCAATAGACACATACAAAATAGCTGGGAATACTTGAAAGATTTTTCTAATTATTCATTTGTGTCTGCATCAAATACTATTGGAGATAATTCCAATGCTATCAATACTACCATCAATGTGTTTATGACAACACAGGCGAGTGATAAGGAAACTTTGATTGCCTCTTTGAGTACTGCATTGAATAATAGTGTGTCTGGGTTAACTACTGATGATATTCCAGAAACATCAGACCATATTTATTATACAGACACTCGTTTCTTTGCCAGTCTTAATACACGAACCATTGATGAGATACCTCGAACTGTTGGAGGAAGCAATAGCGTTATTGTAGATAATATATATGATTCCAATCTATTCGTGTATGGTAATTTGACAGCATATAATGTGGAATTATTTGGAGCGGGCGCTGGTGCTACCTTTAATACAGCTGTATATAATGATGAAAGAGTTGAAATAATGAACTATTCTAACATGGAAGCAGTGAAACTAGGGCATTATGTCAGTACTTTGGCAGACACTATGACATTGGCAAACAATGAAGGAACTGTATTTACTCTGAGAAATGATGGCAAAGTAGGAATAAAGAAAGCTATTAGCGGGTCTGATGCGCTAGACGTCAGTGGAAGTGTACGCGCCGACTATTTTATTGGTTCTGGCGAAGGTCTTGTAAATATAAATCTGTCTGATAAAACTACTGCAGATTTGCTAGAGACTGTAGGCGGAAGTAACCTGTATTTTAGAAATAGCAGAGTTTCTAGTATATTGATTGGGTCCAATGTCTTGACTTCGAATTATGTGAGGAACCAGTCGAATATAGTCTTTCAAGCAATGAGAGGAGTTGATACCAATATTTCAAATTTGATAGCCAATGTATCTAACATTTTGATAGGAAGTACTGAGAGCATTGGCAGCAATCATGTAGCAATGACATCAAATATGCTATTTGGATATGTTTTTGCTGAAGGTATTCATCAGTCCAATAATGTGTGGAATATGTCAAATATTGTTTTCGGCAATTTTTCGAATTTGTATATCTTCAATAACCAATCTAATTTCATTCTTCAAACTAGTAATTCAATTCACGAGAATATCAATTATTCCAATTTTATCATGTCAAATTTCGTGATTAGTTCTTCAAATATGAATGAAGTAAACAGACAGAGTTGTATCATTAATCAGAGCAACTTCATGTCTGCTACATCTAATTTGATAGGAACACGCATTTGGACTATTTCTAGAGACCATTCTAATCTTGTTATGGGATTTTCGAACTTGTTTGGAGGAAGCTTGCTATTTGGTGGCTTCAATAACATATCCAATTTCATCATGTCTACATCGAATAATCTTTCTACTGTATGGAACAATATGTTTGCAGCAAGCTCGAATTATATGAACCAAGAGAGTACAAAGATACTCAATTACACTTCTGCAACTATTAATGAACTAAGTGCAACATATGCTGCAGGAGATAGTGTTCCATATAGCCATACATTTGATTCAAACATAGTGCATGTAAACTTCAGGGATAAGAAGATATTAAATGGTGTTGACAGTAGTATGTGGAGGATAACCTCAAATACATGTAATTATCTGAGTATTTATCCTGTTGTAAATAACTTTACTTTATTTAATGACAGTCCTAGTTATTTGCCTGCAAACGAATTCGCGTTCAGATCTACGTCCAACCTCTTTTTGACTGTCAATAATCAATTTGATATTTTGAATGTTATGGGGTCCATGGATGGAAAAACATTTGGTATTCATTTCGTTTTTAGCACATCGCGAACGCAGAATACGCCAATCTATTTCTTGGGTACCAATAACAAAGTCTATCTTAGCATCAAGATAAGCTATGGTTATTTATATTTCATTATCGGGAATGGTGCCGGTGAAAGTACTTTGAGCTTCTATGCAAGTACAACAGTAATTTTGCCAAATACTTGGTATACTGTAGATTTTGCTTTTAATACAAAGAGGGCCGTCTCTGGCAATGACGGAAATGTTGAAGTACGTGTATTGATTAATTTAATACCACAGATTATCAATTATACTACTATTGCAAAGGCTTATGATACGCGCTATTACTATCAAGGTGCTGTTTATACAAATACATATTACTCTAGCAACTCTTGGGTCAGTGGAGGTCTCTCTCCTATTATGCGAAGCTGTGCTTATGACTATGGCAGTTACAGCAATCTCATATTCTCTTCTTATTTTGCCAGCAATTATGACTATCAATATTCGAGCAATGTCAGTGGAACTAATGTTTTAAATGATGGGTTCTCTGATTTTGCTGATGTGAATAGACTTGTCATTGGGGACAGGAGCGTTGCAAATCTGAACTTTGTTTTTACGGAGGTGGAAACCAATGTCAAATTGGAAACAGGCTATTACTACTTTATGCTAGATTTGCAGAATGAGATAACAGCTGATTTGCTGATAGGAACGTATACTCATAATACGATTGATGATTACTTGAATGTGGCTAATTATTACAATAGCAACTTCTTGCTAGGCGGGACACCTATTGCAGATATCAATGCTACTAGCAATCAAGTTATGACAAACCCTGTATATATTGCGTTTGAAGGATATTACCGCTTTTACTTGCGTATGTTTAGGCATATCAATGACCGGCACAAAAAATATTTCTTACCGAAATACTATTACACACCCGTCTGGAGTGGCAATAGTTATACTTTCGACAGTATTAAGAGTGATATAACATACATCTCTTATAATACTCTGGATAGCAGCATAACGAATAATAAAGTAGATTTCAATCAATTGTATTATGTCAATAATACAGTAATAGGTGCTAATAGTAATTTGTATGTGTATAGGTACTCATATGAAAAAGAAGTTTCATATGCAGTAGGATACAATGAAGGATCTTATGGTAGTGTTCTAGGTGTAAACAAAACCATTCTATCATTTAACACATTGCAAACAGTTTTGTATGATAATATTCCGGAACCCATATCAGGAATTACCCAAATTTCTGCAGGTGACGGGTATTCATTATTTTTGAAAGGCAGTGATGGTGGTGTCTTTGCTTGTGGTAGAAATGATTTTGGTAGAATGGGAACAGGCGTCCATTCATATTATTTGATCCCAGTTAAAGGTGTAAATAATGTTGGTGTATTATCTGGCATAATACAAGTTTCTGCCGGAACAAATCATTCACTTTTTTTGAAAGGTAATGATGGACTTTTAACAGGTACTGTATATGCTTGTGGTATTAATATTTTTACTGGATTAGCTCATGGACAATTGGGTATAGGAAATACTTCAGGTCAAGGAGTTTTTTATGTACGGCAAGTTCTAGGTGAAAATGGTGTAGGTGTTTTATCAGGTATAACACATATATCAGCAGGATGGTTTCATTCATTGTTTACAAGTAATAATGGCACATATGCATGTGGAGCTAATAATATATCTGGCTATCGAGGACTATTGGGAATTGGTACTAGTACAATTACAGAAACAAGAACACCAATACAAGTAAAGGATACAACTGGCACTGCCAATATAACAGGGGTAATCAAAGTTTCTGCTGGAAATTTACATTCACTATTTATGCATTCATCAGGTACTGTTTATGCATGTGGTCGAAATAATGAAGGTCAATTGGGTATAAATCAAAGTATACAGGAGACTTACACTCTCATACAAGTTAAAGGCGAAGAGGGTTTTGATTATGCTAGTAATATAATAGATATATCTGCAGGCAGGGATGTATCTTTCTTTACAAGTAATCACGGAACTGTATATAGTTGTGGAGAAAATACTTGGGGAGTGCTTGGCCAAGGTGGTATTGTAAGCTCTTCCCGTTCTCTCAAACTAGTCATAAAGTCAGATGATACTCATTTAACAGAAGTACAACAAACATCTGTTAAAGATCGTCATGCTCTTTTTCTAACACGTCATGGAACTGTCTTTGCTTGTGGTAATAATAGTTCAGGTCAATTAGGTATTAATAATACTATATCACAGAATAAAGCAGTACAAATGTTAGGTGTAAATGGTGATGGATATGTATCTAGAATAACACAAGTTTCAGCTGGGAATTCACATAGTTTAACTTTGGGTACATATTTATTGTCTTTAACAAATAATATATACAACTACAAATACAATATATCACACTCAAATATACAAGATAATTTCTTTGCTACTATTCAGTCAAACAGTCTGACTGATACATCAGATATAGTGCAAAATCAGATGTATACTAGCAATTTTGCATATCAGTATAGTTCAAATACGAGCATGTATTTGGGTGCTTACAGCAGTAATGACGGGAGCTTTTATGATTTCAGAACATATACACAGGGCGCAATATTTACAAATACATATTATTCGTCTAATCCTTGGACTGTTCCTTTGCCTGCTCCAATTGTAAGGAGTGCTGCAAGCAGTTATTCTAGTTTCAGTAATTTGATATTTTCTTCATATTTTGCTAGTAATTTTGATTATCAGTACTCTCTTGGAATAAGCAGTGCTAATGTAGTTAATAATGCATATTTTGATAATGCTGATACAAGGTTAACAATTGGAGACAGAGGAATAACTAATCTCCATTTTGTCTTGACTGAGGTTGAAGCAAATGTAAGGCTGAATACTGGCTATTACTATTTTATGCTAGATTTGCAGAATGAAGTCACTGCTGATTTATTAATTGGCAAGACTACTGATACAAACTTAGATGAATATGCTAATGTGGCAAATTATTATGGAGATTTGCTGAATAACCCATCGGCCAACATTAGCCATCCTAAGAATATGACTACAGTGTTTCCTATTCATATTCCTGAAGGCTTTTACAGGTTTTACTTGCGTATGTTTAGGACCATAGCAAATAGGAATAACAGATATTTCCTTCCTAGATACTTTTACATAAACACTTGGACTACTCCAAGCTATAATTTGAATAGCAGCAATGAAATTGCATATATGCCATATAGTTTATTACCAAGTTCTCATCAAATAGGCAGCGTAAACTTCAATAATCTATATACTGTTAATAACACTGTAACAGGCGCAAGTAGTAATTTGTATGTGTATAGACATTTTAATAGGCCTGTTTTTAGTTGTGGTCGTAATTCTGAAGGTCAACTTGGTATAGGAAATACTACAGCACTTATCTCAACACCAACACAAGTATCAGGTGCCTCTGGAATCATACAAATAGCTGCTGGTGGACGACATTCATTCTTCTTAAGAAGTGATGGTGCTCTTTTTGGTTGTGGTGATAATCAAGAAGGTCGACTTGGTATAGGAAATACTACAACACCTATCTCAACACCAACACAAGTGTCAAGTGTCTCTAGTATCATACAAATAGCTGCAGGTAATACTCATTCACTATTCTTAAGAAGTGATGGTGCTGTTTTTGGTTGTGGTAATAATGATTCAGGTAAATTAGGTACAGGAGATGCATCACTTAGATTAACACCTACACAATTGTTAGGTGTAGGAGGAACTGATGAATATCTATCTGGAATAACACAAATAGCTGCTGGTAATAATCATTCACTGTTCTTAAGAAATGATGGTGCTGTCTTTGGTTGTGGTGGTAATAGTTCAGGTCAATTAGGTATAGGAAATACTAACAGTTCTATTTTGACACCAATAGCAGTGTCAGGTGCAGGAGCCTCTGGAATCATACAAATATATGCTGGTTTTAATCATTCATTATTCTTAAGAAGTAATGGAGCTGTTTTTGCTTGTGGTGATAATACTAGTAGACAATTAGGTATAGGAAATACTACAGCATTTATCTTAACACCAACACAAGTGTCAGGCCTCTCTGCTGGTTCTGGAATAACACAAATAGCTGCTGGTGGCTATCATTCACTATTCAGGAATTCAGGTGGTAATGTTTTTGCTTGTGGTGACAATAGTTCAGGTCAATTAGGTATAGGAAATACTAATAGTCCTATTTTGACACCAATAGCAGTGTCAGGTGCAGGAGCCTCTGGAAACATACAAATATCTGCTGGTCTGGATTATTCACTATTCTTGAGAGGAAATGATGGTGCTGTCTTTGCTTGTGGTGGTAATTTAAATGGTGAATTAGGTATACCAAATACAACATCACCACAAAGCACATTAGTACAAGTACGAGGAGTAGGAGGTTCAGGATTTATCACAGGAATAGCACAAATTGCTGCTGGTAATAATCATTCATTGTTTCTTGCCAGAATTCCTATTATAGTCAACGTATCCAATTACAACTATAATATACCTCATTCAAATATTCAAAATGCCTTTTTTGCAGGGATAACCTCAAATAATGTTAGAATACAGGACTTCAGGATTTATCCCTCACCAAGTACCAATGACATTATTCATACTGCATCAAATATTCTATTCTTTGGTACAAATCTTCCTGAGTATACCATAACTTCCAACTTCATTGTGAAGCCTGTAAGATGGTTAGAATCTCCGAACTATTCTTCAACAACATATAGTCCATTTAACAGATACATAACATACAATGATACAGGTGATATTGGGGTAAGTATTGGCAAGAGCAGTTCTCCAGATGCTACTGTGGATATTTTTACAGGGGACCCTTCATTATATTCTATCAAAACGAATAATCCCATCTGGGTACAGTCTGGTGTAGTTGCAAGTTCTGATAGGCGCATTAAAACAAACATCAGAGACTTCAACGCTGATACTGCTCTCAATCAAATATTAGCCATTCAACCAAAGACATATAATTACATGGATAAGCACAGAACAGATGATACCATCATTGGATTTTCAGCACAGCAAATTAAGCAAGTCATACCAAATGCTGTTTCACTCAATACTGAAGCCATTCCCAATATTCAATCTGCAGCATATTTGCAAGACAATTGCATTTATCTCATTGATGCGGTAGACATATCAAGCAAGATATCACCAATGGATACAGTAGTCTTAGAATACAATCATTCAAGATATTATGAGTGTATAACAGAAATCCTGAATGCTTCGTCCTTCAAAATAGAGAACAAATCAAATATTCCCAATTCATCCTTATTTGTCTATGGAACTTATGTCAAAGATTTCCATAGTCTTGATAAAAATTACATTTATACCTTGACAGTCTGTGCTACGCAAGACATTCACAAGAAGCAAGAAGACCTTCATGCATCCATCAACACCTTCATAGATAATTTAGATGCAGATACACTCAATACTTTGTCTTCAAACATAGCCAAACTCCGAAGCTTCACAACCACATCAAATGTGGATGCATTACATAATCAGCTTTTGGAAATTAAGACCAAGCTAACCAGTATCAGCAACATGGAGTTGTCAATACAGTCTTCAAACGCATACCGAATAGATACTATCATTGAAGCGAATAGCAATATTTTATCAAAGAACCAGGAGATCATAACTAATAATAATATGTATATAACAAGTACCAATAACTTGGATACGAATATTGACAAGATACATGATATCCTACAGAGAAATAACCTTGTCTAATCATACATCTTTTTTATGATATAAAAAATTAAAAACATCTATTTTTATAGAGTACTGATACTATCAAATGTCTTCCTCTGCAAAGTTCAAGCTAGAGGTAAAAGCTACAGAAGCATCTGTAGCCAAATTCTCATCTGGTACAACAGATACTAATATCATTATAACACCAGATTATTATTCTAACATACATTATGCAGTCATAGGTACAAAATCCAGCCAAAATACTGTTCCTTCGCAGGTATACATCTCTGCTGGCAGTAATGGATATGACACATCTGTTGCTTCATTCACAGAATGCAACATCAATTTCTACAAGGACACAATCGTTCGTGGCAATCTTGTAGTGGATGGTCTCATAACTGCACTGGAGCTTGATGTAGTACTATCATCTCAAGATGTTTTTGCAGGGACCAATCACAGCGGGTTTATAGACGCAAGTAGCAATGTACTTTCTTTCAAGTATGCAGAGCTAACAGATACAAGTATTTTGCGTACATCAAACACAATCCTTCATATGATACAATCGAGCTTCAGCAATCTCTATACGGCAGGTAGAAGTGTGCTGCAAGGCAGTAGTGATTTTTTGGATAATTTTGCATCTGAAAATATATACAATCCTGATAAGTTTGATGAAAGACTAGGTACAAAAACAGCAGACGACATTGCCAATGGAACCAACAATCGCTATATATTCAATGACAGGTTCAATAATAATCTGATTGTAAAAGGTGATTTCACTGCAGATGACATAACTACCAAATCAGTATTTGTAGAAAATGAGGTATCTGCTACAACATTTTATGCAGACGGTTCTCACTTAACAAATATTATTGCAGGTGATGGAACTATGAATAGTCTCATAGAAGGTAGTAATTTATTTTACAAGCCAGCATTTGTAGGCGCAATAGCTGCGTCCTCTAACATGCATACATCTAATTATGCAGATGCATTATATAATCCGGATTTGCAAACATCTATTTCAGGCAAAGTCCAAGATACTAGCAATTTTGTCACAGAGACCTCCAACATAATAACAGAAATCCTCTATAATGAAATAGCAAATCTATCTAATTATGTCATCAGTGGGTATGCAAACATAGAACAGGCACTAGCACAAACAAGTATGGATAATTATACCTACATTGACGAAAATATTCAGAGCTCTTCGAATTATATGGTAGAGTTTGATAGAATTTATGTAGCATCAGACGCTCTTTCCAATCTTCTGATATTTACTATAAATCCAGCCATAGCAGATGCCTCAAATTATATTCATAGAACATCAAATACATCATATACTAGTTTAGCTGCAACAGATGCCAATATCCTATCTGATATACAGAGACAATCCTCTGATATTATCCATTTGCAGGCTGGCAAATGGGCGAATATTTCAAACAGCATTCTTGGCAAGGAAGGATATTCGAATTTGCTTGATACTATTATGAAGGCTGATTTTGGGGTACATCTAGATACTTATATTGTATCTCATAGCAATCAGGCAGTGCTTGATATAGATGCTGGCAAATCATCTCTTATATCACATATTGATGACATAAGAGATGCTAGGATGGACGCTAAGACAGAATATTATACACAACAGATGGCAGATATATCAGATATTTTGTCTGATTTACATTTGCATATAGATACCAACTCTATAACGGGTTCCAATGCAGTGGATACAGTTCGAGAGAATATTGTGAACTACCTGAATGCTATGATACAAAGGCATGTAGAACATCTACAGGATACTTCTAACTTGTTTCATACTACTAGCAATGTAACTAACGTGGGTATTCGAGAAGCCTTGAAAAACACATTGGATTACGAGCGTCATAGTTCGAATGAATTGATGCATACACTTGATGCAAATATTGCCAGACTGTTAGGTAATGCCAATTTTGTGCTGAATAAAACGAATGCAGATATAGGGGCGAAGCTATCTGCTTTAGATGCTGATAGCATACCGGAAGGGACTTCAAATATTTATTATACAGAGGCTGAATTTGACAGACTGTTTGCCAAGTTGTCTTTTGATAATTTCGCTCAAGGGGCTAACAATAAGTTCATTGTTAATAATGCGTACAACGGAAATCTCCGGGTCTTAGGAACTATCTTTGCTTCCAATATGACAATTGATGGCGAACTTTCAACCATTTTGACGAACGTCTATCAGTCAGGGACAGGCAGGATTTCGTCTTCCAATGACATTCCTTTGAGTGTTACGCAATTATCACAAGATAGCACTGCATATATTTTTGGCTTGTCAAATGTCTTAAATCACCCTTTATTTACTGTAGATACTAGTGGAGCAGTGGCTATCAATAAAACGGGTCTTCCATCTTACGATATTGACGCATCTGCAATACTCAAGGCTTCTATGCTAAAAGGCTCTGCATCCAGTATAACAGATGTAAATATTGATAGCAAGAGTACGGACTTCTTAAGACAAGGTGTCAATTTGTATTTTGATAGTTCGAGAGTGTCCTATTTGATTGATACTTCAAATCTTAATGTATCCAATTATGTCATTGATACATCGAATAATTTGCTAGCAGCCTTTCCATTGATTGACATACAGTCTAATTACATAGATCAACAGAGCAACATTGTATTCAGTTATTCTAGCAATATGAATGTAAATACTTTCAATTATCTTCTTCGTATTGCTGACAACATCTCTAATCTCGTAGGTGTCTCTAGTAATAACCATTCAAATTATGTGCTGCTGACATCCAATGCTCTTACTATACATACTAGCAATTCTCTGGTAAATATTTCAAACTATGTTACAACATCTTGCAATGCTCTTCTACAAACTCTAAAGTTCAATGAATTTTTGCAATCCAATTACATGTCAATTGTTAATTCGTCTGTGAGTTTCTCTAGGGCAGAAACAGATGGTTCAAATTATATTCTGCGAACTAGCAATATGCTGTCAGCAACTATGGATAATGCCAGAATTGAAATCAATCAATCCAACTATCTAGACAGAAGCTGCAATATGCTCTTCAATTCCATAAGGAGTAGCAATTTTCATATGTCAAATTATTTACTAATAACATCAAACAACCTTATGCGTTCACTTGGAACATCAAATGTAAATATTTCAAACTATATTTGGCGTACATCCAATGAATTGATGCGGTATGTATTTAATAACCTTGGAACTATTAGCGCAACTACCAATTCATATACTATAACTGATGTTTTTAGTTCAGACAAGATAATGCACTTTAATTTCAATAATGTGAAGATTATCAATAATGCGGATGATGCCAATTTTCAGCTACTGAATAGGACTACTATAACCCCAGTGTATCCTGCTATAAATAGTGTGACAGCTGTAAACAATGTATTTACACAATATGAGACAGCCAATAGACATGCTCTGGCATCAAGTAATAATATTTATGTTTTTAATAATGATGATACTGATGCCAAGACAGTGCTAAATATGATGAATACGTCAGGATTTGTCATTCATTTTGTATTCAGGGCACAGTTCGTTCAGAATACTCCTATATATTTTATTGGCAATAATTCAACGTCTTTTGTAAACATTAAGCTATTGTATGGCAATTTGCAAATGACGCTAGGAAATGGTGCAGACGCGATTACTTTGATTTGTTTGACGCCTATTGTACCATTCACATGGTATGTTGTTGATATAGCAGGGGTTATAAGTGGAGGAAACATAATGTTTAAAGTCTGGCTCAATCGGATTTTGCAAAACATTATT
>Ga0164292_10002345_pt1 | contig 15463 bp, 12 predicted proteins | sample GEODES117metaG_FD_111486 | JGI IMG/M metagenome (GOLD analysis project Ga0164292, IMG submission 111486) | Eutrophic lake water microbial communities from Lake Mendota, Wisconsin, USA - GEODES117 metaG | ecosystem: Environmental > Aquatic > Freshwater > Lake | place: USA: Lake Mendota... | reverse complement strand
TTGCATACAATTGAAATGTCCTTTTGGGCATTTTTTTGTGCCATAGTTAGAACAAGGTTGACAAGAAAGCTCAGGAACTATAAAATTTTTATAGGCTTCTGCATTGGCATGTGCAACGAGTTGATTAAGTCCGTAATAAGGCTCCACATCTAGTAGTGGAGAAGTTCCTCCCCAGATAGCCAATACTTTTTTATTGAATGCGCATGCGATATATTGAAATCCTGTATCGTGAGAAATAACCAGTTTAGCTTGTCTAATTAAATAGGCAGATTCGTTTAAACTAAACTTACCACAAGCATTGTAAATTTTAATTTCGTTGATACTTGCAATTGCATTGCCTTCATTCACATCTTCCTTTCCGCCAATTAATACTACTGGAAAGTCCAATGCAATACAAAGTGCTTGTATTTTTTTAACGGGTAATTTTTTGGTAAAATAAGATGCTCCAATAACAATAGCAATAAAACCGGCCAAATGTGAAGTAGGCAAGTCAGCAGCATCAACATGATCTGTTACTGGAATAAAATAATCGAGTCCCATGCCATCATTTACAACACCGAGAGGAGCAATGGCATCCAAACTGCGATCAGTAATATGTCTTTTTGCCATTTGATTGATGCCAAACTTTGTCAGCAAAAATTTAGCCCAGCTTTCCTTATTGTAAGAATAAACAGGAATATTCAATTGAATTTTAATCAAAGCAGTTCTAAAATTTTTATGCAAATCAATGATACCATCAAATTGCTCTTGCCTAAACAGTGCAATTAATTCATTTAAATTATTGTTATAATAATGAAAACGATCAATGTATGGGTTTGCTTCAGTAACCGCTTTGAAATTTTTTTTTGTTAAAAAATGGATTTCTACACCAGCCACTTGCTGTTTTAAACATCTAAATACTGGAGTCATTAAAACAATATCACCAATAGAAGAAAATCGTATCACCAAAAACTTTTTCCGTTTTTGAAATGCTGGAGCGTTTTCAGGAACTTGTTTCTTTTTAAATAAAAAAAGCATGGCACTATTTTCTTGCTTAAGGTAACTCAGTTGTTTCTATATAATTCAAATCTTTGTGGAAAGTTTCTTCGGTATAATAAAAAGCAATCAATGTTATAGACATAACAATAACTCCGGTAATGATGCCGCTTTCCAATAAACTATATCCCAATGAATTCTGAAGCAGGTTTAAAAACAACAAATTAATTAATGGCAGTGCACCCCTCACCATATTGGGTATTGTTGTTGCAGCAGTTGCTCTTAAATTAGTACCGAATTGCTCCGCACCCATAGTAACAAATATGGCCCAAAATCCCGTACTAAAACCCAATAAGCCACAAATAGCATACATGGTACTATCGCTGTTATTGAAATTGCTGTAGAACAATACCAATGCAATCATACACAATGTATAAAAAGCAAGCAATGCCTTTTTTCTACTCTTAAAATATTGGCTAACAAGCCCAATCAAAATATCACCAATTGCAATACCAACATATGCATACATGATTGCCCTTCCGCTTTCTATATGATTTTCTCCATACAATTCTTTTGCAAACCGATTGCTAAGGTTCACTAAAATGCCAATTACATACCATGTTGGCAATCCTATTAAAATGGCCAATACATATTTTTTAAACCTTTTTCGATTATTCAAAAACATCAAAAAATTACCACGTTGAACACCTACTTGCTGCTTTACATTGGTAAACATTCCGCTTTCAGCTACAGAAATTCGCATCAATAATAATCCAATACCCAATCCCCCTCCAATTTTATAACAAAGCCTCCAATCATTGGTTGCCTTATAAATAAAATATGCAAATACTGCACCAAATAGTCCGATGCCTGCCACCAATGAAGTACCAACACCCCTTTTTTCTTTGGGCAATAATTCACTTACCAATGTAATACCTGCTCCCAGTTCTCCTGCCAATCCAACACCAGCAACAAATCTAGCCCATGCATATTGATCAACTGTTTGCACGTATCCTGTAATAAAATTGGCAATTGAATACAATGCAATTGATCCAAATAAAACACTAAGCCTTCCTTTTTTATCACCAATGGTGCCCCATAATATTCCTCCAATTAGCAAACCCACCATTTGCCAATTAATAATTTTTGTACTGGCTGCCAATACCTGAATTTTATCTGTTAGCTCCACCCCTATGCCTTGCAGACTTGGTTCTCTAACAATGGTAAACAACAATAAATCATATATATCTACAAAATATCCTAGCGCTGCTACAATTACTGGGATCGAAAAAATACCTACTTTTTTTGTTGTCATAAAATCAAATTAATCATTTTTTAGTAAACTTTATTTTTCTACAAGATGTAGATCCTTTCCAAAGGTTTCTTTAATACTAATTGCTGCAAAAATAGCTACAGGCATTAAAATCAATCCCCCTTTAATATAGCTACCAGTAAAATCTCTTAGCTCCAACAATTACTGGAAGAGAAAATATCCCATATTGTTTTGGTTGAGTCATCATAGAGAATAAATAAAACCGATCAGTTTTTGTGCTTGTCTTTCTTATTAAAAACCAATTTCATAATTACTGGCGCAGTGGTAATAAATACAATGCCTAAAACAATTACTTCTAAGTGTTGTTTTAAATCGAATCCGAACTGAGACAATATCCATTTCTGTAAGAAATGTCCGCCAATAAGCATACTAGATACCCAAGCAATACAGCCTACAATATTATAAAAGGAGAATTTCTTTTGATCCATTTGAACAATCCCTGCAACAATTGGTGCAAATGTTCTAATAATGGGAATAAATCTGGCAATTACAATTGCTCCCCCACCATGTTTTTCATAAAAATCATGTGCTTGAACCAAAAATCTTTTTTTGAAAAAAAAGTTCTCTTTCCACTGATACATGGCTGGACCCACTTTTTTTCCAAACCAATATCCGGTAGTATTCCCTAGAATTCCAGCTAAAGATATAAGTACAATCAATTGCAATAAGTCGAGGTATTCGTTTCCAGTAGGAATAAATTCATTGGCTATATTGGAACTGTAGATACCTGCAACAAATAGCAAACTATCTCCAGGCAAAAAGAATCCAGCAAACAATCCTGTTTCTGCATACACTACAAATAAAATCAACCAAAGCCCGCCATGCTCAATATAAAATTGAGGTTGCAATAACTGTGTCCAATGAAAATCGCTTAAAATTTGGAGTAACATATTCCTTTCTTTCTATAAATTAATTGGTTGCTTCAGGAAGTAATTCTCCTTCCCATTTACTTACAACAGATGTGGCTAATGCATTGCCCAGTACATTGGTACCTGTTCTAAACATATCGCAAAAATGATCTATTGGTAAAATCAATGCAACTCCTTCCGGAGGTATTTTAAACATGGCGCAAGTGGCTAGAACAATAATAAGAGAAGCTCTTGGAACTCCCGCTATTCCTTTACTGGTAAGCATTAGCACCAACAACATAGTCAACTGCTCTCCTATTGGCATATGAATACCATATGCTTGCGCAATTGCAAGGCTGGCAAATGTCATGTACATCATACTTCCATCTAAATTAAAAGAATAACCCAAAGGAAGAATGAAGGAAACAATTTTATTCTTACATCCAAAACGTTCTAATTCTTCGGTCAGTTTAGGAAACACCGCTTCACTACTAGTTGTACTGAATGCAACCAATAATGGGTTAGCAATATGCTTTAAAAGACTTGTCATTCTTTTACCAAGAATCAAAAAGCCCACACCACATAATATTATCCATAGCATTGCTATACCTAATACAAAATATCCAAAATAAATAAAATAGAAACTGAAAATACTCAATCCTTTTTCAGCAACAACAGCAGCCAAAGTACCAAAAACACCAAAGGGTGCAAAATTCATTACATAACCAACAATTTTTAAAATGATATGCGATGCAACATCAAATGCTTTAATCAGTGGTTTTGCATAATCGCCCAAATTAGCAGCCGCCACACCAAACAAAATAGAAAATATGACTATCTGTAAAATTTCATTGGTGGCCATTGCTTCGAAAATACTAGCAGGCACCACATGTTCTATAAATTTTTGCAACGAAAATTCTGATGTTTTTCCCATTAAATCTTTTAATCCTGAATTATCTGCCTGAGAAAGATCAATATAAGAACCTGGTTTGAATATATTAACCAATAACATACCCAATAATAAGCTTACTAAAGAAGCACTGATAAACCAAAGCATGGCTTTTCCGCCAACCCTTCCAACAGTTTTTAAGTCGCCCAATTTGGCTATACCTACTACCAAAGTAGTAAAAACAAGAGGAGCAATAATCGTTTTTACCAATCGAATAAAAATAGTACCAAGCAGCTTGATATTTTTTGAAAAAGAACCGATGGTTTCCGGGGCTGCAGTTTCATGAATTAAATAGCCTGCCATAATACCCAAAAACATGGCAATCAAAATGTAGATCGTTAGTTTGTTCTTCATCTAGGAAGTATTTGAAACGGCAATATAACCGTTAAAATTGGAAAACCCATACTCCAGATTTGTTTAAAGTTTTGATGTTTAAAAGGAATTTAATGCCTATTTTGCTCCATCATTTGAAATAAGAACCCGATAATTTAACATTATGAGTTTATTTAGAAAAAAATCACTTTCAGCAATGCTAGCACATGCTGAAGATTCGGAAAAGGGATTAAAAAGAACCCTTGGAGCTGGAAACTTAATTGCACTAGGTATTGGAGCAATTATTGGTGCAGGCTTATTTGTAAGAACCGCTGCAGCTGCAGGACAAACCGCAGGCCCTGCAGTTACCCTATCATTTGTTGTTGCAGCTATAGGTTGCGCATTTGCAGGTTTATGTTATGCAGAATTTGCATCAATGATTCCAATTGCAGGTAGTGCATATGCATATTCCTATGTAACCATGGGAGAATTAATTGCATGGATTATTGGTTGGGCTTTAATTATGGAATATGCACTTGGTGCCGCAACGGTTTCAATTGCTTGGAGTGAATATTTAAACAAGTTGTTTGGGGGGCAAATTCCCTATGAATGGTGCCATTCACCCTTTGAAAGTTTTACCGACTCATTGGGTGTTCATCATGCAGGTATTATTAATGCACCGGCATTAATCATCTTATTATTAATTACACTTTTGTTGATCAAAGGATCTCAAGAATCAGCAACCGTAAATGCTATTATTGTTTTTGTAAAAGTGGCCATTGTAATTTTATTCATTGCAATTGGATGGCAGTTTATCAAACCAGAAAATCATACTCCCTATTTGATTCCTGAAGGAACAGCAGCCGTAACAGACCAAGCAGGCAAAGTGATTGCAGATTACTCGGGTTGGAATAAACATGGCTGGGGTGGTGTATTAGGTGGCGCGGCCATTGTGTTTTTTGCCTTTATTGGTTTTGATGCAGTATCAACGGCAGCGCAAGAAGCAAAAAATCCAAAAAGAGATATGCCAATTGGTATTTTAGGTTCTTTGGTGGTATGTACTGTTCTTTATATTCTTTTCGGACATGTATTAACAGGAGTTGCCAATTGGAAAGAATTTGTAGATCCAGAAAAAGGCCGTGAAGCATCTGTTGCATACGTAATTTCTACTTATATGACGGGATTTGGATGGTTGGCTAAAGCCGTTACCATTGCAATTCTTGCAGGTTTTTCATCTGTAATTTTAGTGATGCTAATGGGTCAAAGCCGCATTTTCTATACGATGAGTAATGATGGATTGATTCCAAAAGCATTTGGAGAATTACATCCAAAGTTTAAAACTCCATACAAAGCCAATCTGATTTTATTTGTGTTTGTTGGGCTTTTTGCAGCATTTGTACCTGGTCATGTTGCTGGAGACTTAACCAGTTTTGGAACTTTATTTGCGTTTGTATTAGTAAGTATTGGAGTTTGGATGTTAAGGGTTAAATCGCCTGAGATTGAACGCCCATTCAAAGCGCCATTGGTTCCCATTGTTTCAACTTTGGGAGCATTGATTTGCATAGCAATGATTGTAGGATTAGATACCAACACTTTGATTGCGGCATTTGGCTGGATGGCTGTTGGATTGGTAGTTTACTTTGGTTATAGTAGAAGTAGGAGTAAATTAAAAAATCCAAGTGATATCATTGCTCATGCTTCTGATTTCGAGAAGCATTAATGAATAAATAAGCATAATACGAAGCCGCCTCAAACTATTTGGGGCGGTTTTTTATTTGGATTCGTTGGCAGCTAAGCTCCTATGCGTTAATTTCGTATCCTTATCATAAGAACGATCATTCTTAATTCATAATACTTAATTCATAATTCCAAATGGGAAGAATATTCGAAGTACGTAAAGCCAGCATGTTTGCCCGCTGGGACAAAATGGCCAAAAACTTTACAAGAATTGGTAAAGAAATTGTTATTGCTGTAAAAGCAAACGGGCCAGATGTTGCTACCAATCCAGCATTGAGAAGATGTTTTCAAAATGCCAAAAGTGTTGGAATGCCAAAGGACCGTGTTGAAGCGGCTATTAAGCGTGCAATGGGTAAAGATACCAGCAACTACGAAGAAATTTTATATGAAGGGTATGCACCACATGGAGTTGCGCTATTAGTAGAAACAGCAACAGATAACCATGTAAGAACAGTAGCCAATGTTAAAAGTCATTTTAATAAAGGACAAGGTGCTCTGGGGAATAGCGGAAGTGTTAGTTTTCAGTTTAAAAAAATGGGCGTTTTTAAACTGAACCCAGAGGGAGTAAATATGGATGATTTAGAATTAGAATTAATCGACCATGGTTTAGATGAATTGGGAGAAAGCAATGACGATAATGGAAATCTAATTTTAGTGCTGCGTTGCGCATTTGTTGATTTTGGAAATTTACAAAAAGCATTAGAAGATAAAGGCATCGCAACATTAAGTGCCGAATTAGAGTGGATCCCTACAACCACTGTTCCTGTATCAGATGAGCAAGCAGAAGATATTTCAAAATTAATTGAAAGATTAGAACAAGACGAAGATGTGAACAAGGTGTTTCATAATATGGGTTGAGGAAAGATGAATTATGAAAGATGAAAGATGAATTATGAATTATGAATTATGAGGATGCATATCAACAACCGATAATACTTTTCGATGGGGTATGCAATTTATGCAGCAGTTCAGTTCAATTTGTAATTAAAAACGACCCAAAAAGACAATTCAGATTTGCCTCTCTGCAAAGTAAATCTGGCCAACAAATACTGGATCAATTTAATTTGTCTACCACCGATTTGAGTTCATTTATTTTGTTAGAAAATGGCAAGATATATACCCGTTCTACAGGAGCTTTAAAAGTGGCCAAACGGTTGTCGAAGGGTTGGCCTTTTCTTTATGCATTTATTATTATACCGCTATTTATCAGAGATGGCTTTTATCAGGTGATTGCTAATAATAGATACAGATGGTTTGGAAAAAAAACAACCTGCTTTGTTCCATCTGCAGCACTTGAGGCATTATTTCTTGAATAAATTATCAAGCCAAATATTCTGCATGCAAAGCAGTGGAAGCAATTTTAATTATTCAACTAATTTACTCTTGCATCATTTCTCGAATCACCCTAATTACATCTTCTGCATTTGGCTTGCTGAAATAATCACCATCGGTTCCATAGCTAGGACGATGTGCTTGACCAGTTAAGGTTCTTGGACTTACATCCAACCATTGAAACGCTTGCTGACCTTCAATCACTTGATTGTACATGTAGGCAGCAGCACCCCCCGGAACATCTTCATCAACAAACAATATACGGCTGGTTTTCTTTAGGGATTCGATAATTCGATGATGAATATCAAAAGGTAAAAGTGTTTGAACGTCAATTATTTCGCAACTAATGCCTTCATGCGCTAATCTATCAGCAGCGTCTTGTATAATTCTTAAAGTAGAACCATAAGAAACAATCGTTACATCATCACCTGATTGTATAATTTCAGGAACTCCAAGTGGTACTGTAAACTCTAATAAATTAGCAGGCATTTTTTCTTTTAAACGATATCCATTTAAACATTCAATCACCAATGCTGGGTCATTAGATGCCAATAAAGTATTGTACATCCCCGCTGCCTGAACCATATTTCTTGGAACACAAACATATATTCCCCTCAATGAATTAACAATCATTCCCATTGGAGATCCACTATGCCAAATTCCTTCCAAACGATGACCTCTAGTACGTATAATGATAGGCACACTTTGCTGACCCTTGGTTCTAAAATGAGTGGTTGCTACATCATCGCTTAATACCTGCAATCCGTATAATAAATAATCAAGGTATTGGATTTCTGCAATTGGCCTTAATCCTCGTAAAGCCATTCCCAGCGCTTGCCCAACAATTGTCAATTCACGAATACCAGTATCCAATATGCGATCTTTACCATGCTTTTCTTGAAGACCAGCTAAACCTTGATTTACATCTCCTATATAACCAACATCTTCTCCAAATGCATAAACTTTTGAATTATGCGTAAACAATGCATCAAAATATTTATTCAATATTTCATATCCATTAACCACCTGTGCATCAAATGAAACCAAAGGTTTTATTTCAGCAATATTTAAAGCACTTTTTGGTGTTTGATTGTATAAATGAGAATTGTATAATTTTTTGCTTTCCAATAAAAGCTCTTGATAATATAAATGAACATCATTAGCAGATGGAGACTGAGGAGCCAACTCAGTTGCAACACAAAGGGCTCTTAATACATCCTTTCTTTGAGGTTCTTTTAAGCCAATTAATTCATTGGCCATTTGTTGAAGTTGATTGTATTTATCAATATCATTTACCACCATCTCTTTCAATAAAGCAGCAGCATTCGCAGCTTGCTCTTTAATTGGATCGAAATATTTATTGAAGGCATTTAATCTACATGCTCTTACATATTCTTTTGCTTCAACTTCTATATCTGATAATTCTTCCTCGCTCGACAACCCATTTTCAAACATCCACTCTTTCATCTTTTTGATACAATCCCAATCCTTTTCCCAAGCCAACCTTTCTGCAGATTTATATCTTTCATGGCTACCACTTGTGGAATGACCTTGAGGCTGGGTAACTTCTTCTACATGAAATAAAACAGGCACATGTGTATCACGAATATGCTGAATTGCTTCTTCAAAAACCTGACACATACCAGCATAATCCCAAGCTTTTAATTTATAAATACGAATCCCGTTGGTATCCTCTAATTTTTCTAAGCCTCTCAGCGCATCTGAAATAGAACCTTTTGTTGTTTGAAAATTTTTTGGAACAGAAATCCCATATCCATCATCCCAAACAAATACAGCCAATGGAACTTGCAAAACACCCGCAGCATTCATGGTTTCCCAAAAATGTCCTTCGGAAGTGCTTGCATCACCAATTGTACAAAAACAAATTTCATTACCATTATGACTTAGGTGTTCAAATTCATGCTGATGCACAGTTTGTCTAAAACATTTTGAGGCAAATGCCAAACCCAATGCACGCGGCATTTGAGATGCTGTTGGGGCCATATCTGCCGACACATTTCTTCGATTGGCAAGGTCTAACCAGTTGCCATTGTCATCTACAAACCTGGTGGCAAAATGCGCATTCATTTGTCGGCCCGCACTAAATGGATCATTTTTTAAATCCGGATCTCCATACAACTGTGCAAAAAACTGCTCTACATTACACAAACCAGTAGCAAACATGAAAGTTTGATCTCTATAGTAACCACTTCTAAAGTCTCCGGGTTGAAAAAATTTAGCCATAGCCAATTGTGCCACTTCTTTTCCATCTCCAAAAATGCCAAATTTTGCTTTCCCGGTAAGCACTTCTCTCCTACCCAATAAGCTTACTTCCCTACTGATAATGGCCGTTTTATAGTCTTCCAGAACAGTATTCCGAAATCCTTCAAAAGAGAGCATATCTTCTTTATGTTGTATAGCTTCAGCTGATTCCATATGGCAAAGATAAATCTAGGTGTTTAAAGACTAACAAATATTAGTATAATCTGAACAAATAAGCATTCTTTATGAAAAAATTTGCGCTTAATTGATCCTAAGTTAATCCATTAGTGCAAAGATTGTGTAATTTTAGGTCCTAAAGATATAGGTATGATGCGTTTATTACTAATCACCTCTTTTTTGATGGTTTTTGTGGGATTAAAAGCACAGAAAATCACCATAAAGAATGAAAAATACGAAATGGGTAAAATTATTTACGGCAAACCTGTTGAGTATACAGTTGAAATTATCAATAACGGATCAGATACTTTAACACTAGAAACAGCAAGGGCTGGATGCGGATGCACAACGCCTAATTTTATACCTAATCAAAAATTTGGACCTGGCCAATCTGTAAAAATATTAATTCAATTCAATAGCAGTGTATTGGGTAATTTTACTCGTTTCACTGATATTGTGTTGAATGGCGGAATAGTTAAACAAGTTAGTTTTAGTGGAGAAGGCGTACAAGAGAAACAATTAACCAAATTATCCAATCATTCAATTAATCAATAAGTATGAAGTTCTTTTTTTTAGCCGTTTGTTTATCATTAGGCATGAGCAGTTTTGCACAGACCGACATTAGTTTTAAAGAAAAAAAACACAGTTTTGGAAAGATCAAAAAAGATGTTCCTGCAACCTATATTTTTACATTCACCAATAAAGCTTCGAAACCAGTAGTGATAGAATTTGCTAATGCAGAATGTGGTTGCACTAAACCAGAATACTCCCAAGCCCCCATTGCTGTAGGAAAAACAAGTACCATTAAGGTTACTTATAACGCGGCAACTTTAGGTGCATTTAAAAAAAATGTAGACGTAAAATTTGCGCATTCCAATCAGCCCTATACACTTACCATTGATGGAGAAGTAATTGAGGCAAAAAAGAAATAATCTTTTTCTTTAAATCATATAGAATAATATGTTAGCAGTTAGCAAAAGGGGTCTGGACATGCCAGCTTCTCCCATCAGAAAACTCGTACCTTATGCGGAGGCCGCAAAAAAAAGAGGTACTAAAGTATACCATTTAAATATTGGTCAACCCGACATCGAAACCCCTAAAGCAGTTTTAGATGCAGTTAGGAACAGCAACTTTAAAGTGCTGGAATACAGCCATAGTGCCGGCAATGAGAGTTACAGAAAAAAATTAGTACAGTATTATGCTTCAGTAGGCATTCATGTAAATCATCAACAAATCATCATTACAACAGGCGGAAGTGAGGCCATTCAATTTGGATTCATGGCTTGTTTAGACGCTGGAGATGAAGTAATTATTCCAGAACCATTTTACGCCAACTACAATGGATTTGCCGTAGCAGCAGGAGTAAAAGTAGTTCCTATCACTTCCTCCATCGATAACGGATTTGCGCTACCACCTATTGCCGATTTCGAAGCAAAGATTACTTCAAAAACAAAAGCAATTGTTATTTGCAATCCCAATAATCCAACAGGTTATTTATACAGTAAAGCAGAGATGGAGCAATTGAAAGAATTGATCCTTAAATACAATTTGTATTTATTTTCCGATGAAGCTTATCGAGAATTTTGTTATGGTGGAGAACAAGTAAGTGCAATGCATTTAACTGGAGTGGATGAACATGTAATTATCATGGATACCATTAGCAAAAGATACAGTGCATGCGGAGGAAGAATTGGCGCATTTGTTACAAAAAATCAATCGGTATTAGATGCTGCAATGAAATTTGCGCAAGCAAGATTGAGCCCTCCTAGTTTTGCTCAAATTGCAGGAGAAGCTGCCATTGATCTGCCAGCTAATTATTTTGATACTACCAAAGCCGAATATCAGTCACGAAGGGATTTAATTGTAAAACGGCTTAATAATATGGAAGGGGTATATTGCCCTAATCCGGGTGGCGCATTTTATGCGATGGCCAAACTACCAATTGACGATGCAGATAAATTTTGTCAATGGTTATTAGAAGAGTTTGCTTTTGAAAATCAAACGGTTATGCTGGCACCTGCAACTGGCTTTTATGGAACCCCAGGATTGGGTAAACAAGAAGTAAGATTGGCCTATGTACTTAATTTAGAGGACATTAATCATGCAATGGACTGTTTGGAAGCAGCCATCAAGGTGTATCCAGGAAGAATAAATTAATATTAAAATAATTTATATATTAATTTTTTGTTACCAAATTGTCGATTTTTGTTAAATTAATGGAAATACTTACAAATAATATTTAATTATAATTTATTTTTGCGCATTTGACTGTATATTCACAGCATCAAACGCAGATAAAGACTCTCTTATAATGGCAAGCAATCGAAAAAATCCCTTCGTTTCTACGAGGGGATTTCTTTTTTCTGTCTCTTGTCCCGTCCTGAAATAACTGGTAAGCATTAAACAAAACCATCGGCTTATCTTTATTGATTGGTTAACAATTATGCGTATTCAATTCAGTAAAAAATTAATTTTTCCATTGGCGATGATTATTGGATTTTTTGCCAATACAATGGCTTACTCCCAAAATTATCATGCCATACACGGTTCATCTTATAGTGGAGCTGCGGGTATCTTCAACAACCCAGCTTCACCCAATAATAGTTTACATAAATGGGATGTTCATTTACTTTCGCTTCAACTGAACAATATTACCAATACGGTATATTTTAAGGACCTGAAACTGCCTTCTATTTCCAATGCCAGCATTCAACTAAAAGAGGGGAATTACAGCCGATTAAATCACCAGGTTATTGATTTGAATGTATTCAATGCAATGTATCAAATAGATGCTAAACAAAGCATTAGTGGCGGGTTAAGAATTAGATCTTACGCTCATATTAAAACCAATTCCTTCGAAGCAAATGATTCTTCCAATACGCTGGATAAGTTTTTATTCAATAATAGAACCACTCCATTTATTGAAGGATTCGGAACTCATGCAGGCTGGCTAGAGGGCAACTTAAATTACAGCAGAGTTATTAAAGCAACAACTACAGGTAATTTAAGCGCGGGCATTACTCTACAAATTGCCAAAAATGTTTCAGGAGCTTATACCAGAATCAATCGAATTAGCTTTTTAGAAACTGCATTAACTCCAACAGATACTGTTTATACTTTTACGGGTGGTGCAGGATCTTATGCCTATTCTTCCAATTATGATGCAACTACTCCTTACAATAACCTTCAAGAAAACATCAATCAAATGATTAAATCTGGCACTACAAGTCTAGGACTTAGTGTTGGATTAGAATACATTAAATACAATCAATCTTCATCTGCGGGTGAAAATGAACCAAATCCTTATCGATGGAAATTAGGGTTCAGTATAATGGATATTGGTGCCTCTTCTTTCAAAACAAGTGAATATACGGGGTCTTTCAGTAACCCATCCAATACAATCAATGATGATGATTTAAGTCAAAAATTAACCAATATTAATTCAGCTCAAGATTTGAGAGACTCACTGGCCACTTTGTTTGGAACAACAACTCCTCTTCCGCCAACATTTAAAATTAATCAACCAACAAGAATGATTATCAATATTGATCGAAATTTTGGGAATCATTTTTATGTGAATGGGCAATTAAGTTTGAATTTCAGAAGTAGTGCTAATTTTAATAAATTCAACACTAGAGAATTGAGTTTACTCAGCATCACGCCAAGATGGGAAACCCTTGCATGGGGAATTTTCTTACCAGTTCAGTACAACACACAAGGACAAATTTGGATGGGTGCAGCAATTAAGATGGGACCATTGGTTGCTGGCATACATAGTTTGGGAATCTTTAAAAAAGATCCATTACTAAATGGAGGAGGATATCTAATGATGAGTATACATCCTTTTAATAAAAAAATGTATACCACCAGATTAGATTGCTATTAATGCGCTTTACTCAGCAGCTTGTATATTACCAGCTTGCTTACCTTTTTTTCCATCAACTATATCAAAAGAAACTTTTTGACCTTCTTTTAAAGATTTAAATCCGCCCATGTTGATTGCTGAAAAATGTGCAAACAAATCTTCACCACCATCATCGGGTTTAATAAATCCAAATCCCTTAGCGTCGTTGAACCATTTTACTGTACCAGTTGGCATAACTATATTATTTAAGACTTAAATATACAGAAAAATAATTGTAGCGTCAATTTATATTATTTTCTTGCCTTTAATTGAGCAAGGTATAAAGAGGCGGGAGTTAGCCCTTTTTTATTTTGCCCTTCCCATTCCCCATCGGGCTTACCTTTAAGCCTACCCTCATATTTTTCTCCGTGCAAGCCTATGGCATAATTTTTCCCATTCACCCATGGACTTTGTACAACTGCTTTTTGAACTGAACAATTCCAAAGCACTTGGTTTACACCACTCCATCCATGCCCGCTCCCCCAATTACCCCTGTCTTGAATGGCCATTTCTCCATCAGTTTTAATATTATCATATAAAGTGCCCGAAGTCCAACGATGATGTGGACCAATATCTGCATGTGTATTAGTAGCAGCACAATTATAAAACACATTGGGGCCACAAACTCTGGCTGCTGTAACAAAATCATGCCTTCCCTCAGTAGCAATACAATTCATAAATAAATTTTGCTGCCCAGCATTGGAAAATGAGTAGCGGCGACTACCAGTTATTATGGACTTTGCATCAAAGCAATTACTATTGAGTACAGTAATATTTTTAGCCCAGGAACCTAAATGAACACATGAATTACCAAAATAGCGCGAAGTAATATTACGCACCCATCCATTTTCAACCTTATCCATTTCAACTGCCACCCAAGCATGGTTCTCGGATGTGTCCTTTTCAAATTCAGATTCGCAATACAAGTTTTCTATTCCTACCCGATTAATTCTATTAGTGAAACTGTACGCATAAATTTCTCCTCCGCCATATTTTTCTTCTAAGGCCAATACGATGGGATTATCAATAAAAATAGCATCCCCCGCAATTTTAGTAATGGTTCTCTCAAAATTAAATCCATATTCTTGTGGTGTCCATTGTTTGGTATCTTCTCTTACTTCTATTTGATCCATCTTTAAATCATTGATCCATGCTGATGTTCCGGGGCGATACACCATAATTTTATCTCCTATAGAAAAATTACCAGCATTGGAAACATTAAAAGAAAAACTACCAACAGGAACATATTGATTTGTAATCTTAACACGCGAATTTTTCCTTTCACTTACAGACCCACTTCCAGAAAACTGAAACAAACTGTATTGCATTTTACCTGTAGCAATTAACTTGGTTTCGAGCCCCTCTCCCCTAATTACAATACCACTTGTTTGAATATGAATGGTATTGGGAATTTTATACGTTCCTTTAGACAATAAGATAACACCAATAAACCCATCTTCATTTGGTTGATTCTTACTCAACTTGTTAATTGCAGCTTGAATATTTTCTAAATCATTCTCCGATGGTTTAAGTTTTATAAAAATGGGAATATGAGTAGGAATAGGTTGATCTCCATGAAAATACCCAACCCTACTAAAATCGGGAATGATATTGCCTTTTTCGTCGGGGGTGTA
>Ga0164292_10002343_pt1 | contig 15467 bp, 13 predicted proteins | sample GEODES117metaG_FD_111486 | JGI IMG/M metagenome (GOLD analysis project Ga0164292, IMG submission 111486) | Eutrophic lake water microbial communities from Lake Mendota, Wisconsin, USA - GEODES117 metaG | ecosystem: Environmental > Aquatic > Freshwater > Lake | place: USA: Lake Mendota... | reverse complement strand
TACTGATCGACTTAATGCACTTCACCCTGGAGCAATTGTTATGCACCCAGGTCCAATGAACCGTGGTTTGGAAATCACTGCAGAGAGCGCCGACAGTGCACGCTCTGTCATCGTTGAGCAAGTTGCAAATGGTGTGAGTGTGCGAATGGCGATTCTTTACCTCCTCTTAGCTGGGGATTCTTCGATTGAGGCGGGTCAATAGTGAGTAATGAAACAAAGAAGACTCTCATCAAAAATGGAACGTTGGCAGATGGTCGCGTTTGTGATGTACTGATCGAAGATGGATTCATAAGCTCCGTAGCGCCGTCATTGAGTGACGCGGACGCCTCCATTATTGATGCCACATCAATGATTGTGATGTCAGGATTAGTTGATCTTCACACTCATCTTCGGGAACCAGGTAAGGAAGATTCAGAGACTGTTCTCTCGGGTTCACGCGCCGGCGTTAAAGGTGGATACGTAGCACTTTCTGCGATGGCAAATACATCACCGGTTGCAGACAATGCTGGAGTTGTTGAGCAGGTCTATCGCCTAGGCAAGAGCGCTGGTCTCCTTGATGTCTTTCCTATTGGAGCAGTCACGCAGGGTCTCGAAGGAAAAGTTTTGGCGGAAATTGGCGCTATGGCTGATTCAGTTGCACAGGTCCGTGTATTTAGTGATGACGGCAATTGCGTGAGTGATCCGCTTGTTATGCGTCGCGCACTTGAATATGTAAAGAAGTTTGGGGGAGTCATTGCCCAACACGCACAGGAACCTGCGCTGACATCAGGCTCTCAAATGAATGAGGGAATTGTAAGTGCAACCCTTGGTCTTAAAGGGTGGCCAGCTGTTGCCGAAGAAGCAATAATTGCTCGCGATGTTCTCTTGGCAGAGCATGTGGGTTCACGTTTACATATCTGTCATCTCACTACTGCAGGGGGTGTTGAGATTATTCGCTGGGCGAAAGCGCGGGGGATTAATGTAACTGCTGAAGTTACGCCGCATCACTTGCTACTGACAGATGAGAGTGCAAGAAGTTACGATCCAATCTTCAAAGTGAACCCTCCACTTCGTACGGAAAAAGATGTGATGGCGCTACGCCATGGCTTGGCAGATGGAACGATCGACATAGTTGCAACTGATCACGCCCCACATCCTGGTGAAAGCAAAGAATGCGAGTGGCAAGAGGCAGCCTTTGGAATGCTCGGCCTTGAGCATGCACTTTCGATCGTAGCTGCGACTATGGTCGAATCTGGTCTGATGGATTGGGCTGCAGTTCAAAATCGTATGAGTGTGGCACCTGCGCGCATTGCAGGTTACGCCGATCACGGACGTGAAGTAACGGTTGGCGCTCCTGCACATCTGACTGTGATTAATCCCAAAGCTTCTTATCGCGTGGATCGTGACCAACTGCAATCGAAGTCACGCAATACTCCATTCCATGGAATGGAATTCTCCGCGCGAGTTATTGCCACCTTCTATCACGGTAACCCCGTGTATCGAGAAGGCGATAGCGCATGAGTAAAGCATTTCTCGTTCTTGATGATGGTCGTGTTTTTGAGGGCAAGAGTTGGGGAGCCACTGGTCGTACATTTGGTGAGGCTGTCTTTCAGACTGGCATGACTGGCTATCAGGAGACTCTTACAGATCCTTCTTATCATCGCCAAGTTGTTGTGATGACAGCTCCTCACATTGGTAATACGGGCATGAACGCTCGCGACAATGAGAGTTCAAAGATTTGGGTTGCAGGTTTTGTAGTGAGAAACCCTTCGCCAATAACAAGCAATTGGCGGAGTGAAATTGATCTTGTTGATGTGCTGGTCGAACAGAACATCGTCGGCATTTCTGGAATAGACACAAGAGCTTTAACTCGACATCTGCGTGACCGCGGCGCAATGCGCGTTGGGATATTTTCAGAGCTGGAGCTCTCTCGCGAAGAGATGGTGATAGAGGTTCGCAAGAGCGGTCAGATGGTCGGTTCGTTCCTTAGCGCTGATGTCTCCACTCCTGAGAAGTACACGATCGAGGCCCAAGGGGATAAGAAGTTCACCGTAGTAGCAGTAGACCTAGGTATTAAAGGGGCAACACCTCGTGCAATGTCTGAGCGAGGAATTCAAACTCACGTCGTTCCATACAATTCAACATTTTCGGAGATTATGGCGTTAAATCCTGATGGAGTCTTTCTCTCTAATGGTCCGGGAGATCCAGCCACAATGACAGAGACTGTAAATCTTGTTCGTGAGCTACTCACAGAAGAGATTCCAATTTTCGGTATTTGTTTTGGTCATCAGATCCTTGGAAGAGCTCTTGGTTTTGAAACCTACAAGTTACAGTTTGGTCATCGTGGAATAAACCAGCCTGTGATCGACAAGCGAAATGGAAAAGTCGAAATAACGTCACACAATCACGGCTTTGCGATCCAAGCTCCAACAGAGGGTCAGTTCTCAACCGTTTTTGGACCTGGACGTGTGACGCATGTCTGTCTCAATGATCGAGTTGTTGAAGGTCTAGAACTTCTTGAACGAGGTGCATTTAGCGTTCAGTACCATCCAGAAGCTGCAGCAGGTCCGCATGATGCAGCATATTTATTCGATCAGTTCGTTTCGATAATGGAGAAATTTCCACGTAAGTCTGGTGCTCTGTAATGCCGCTAGATCCGTCGATTAAAAGTGTCCTAGTAATCGGTTCCGGCCCTATTGTCATTGGCCAAGCTTGTGAATTCGATTATTCAGGTACGCAAGCGTGCCGCGTACTTAGAGCAGAGGGTATTCGTGTTGTTCTTGTAAATTCGAACCCAGCGACAATTATGACTGATCCTGAATTTGCGGATGCAACTTATATAGAACCAATAACTCAGGAGTTTATCGAACGTATTATTGCTAAAGAACGCCCAGATGCTGTTCTTGCGACTTTGGGTGGCCAGACAGCGTTAAACGCTGCTATCGCTCTCTTCAAAGCTGGGACTCTCGAGCGTTACGGAGTCCGTTTAATTGGTGCAGATGTTGATGCAATTGAACGTGGAGAGAACCGCGAAATTTTTAGAACCATCGTTGAAAAAGTTGGTGGCGAGTCCGCAAAATCTGTTATCTGTCACACGATGGATGAAGTTTTGGAAGCTGTTAAAATCCTCAACTATCCGGTCGTTATTAGGCCTTCTTTCACCATGGGTGGACTCGGTTCAGGGATTGCATTCAATGAAGAGTCGCTTCACCAAATTGCTGGTGCCGGCTTGCGACATAGTCCAACGTCGGAGGTATTACTCGAGGAGTCAATAATCGGCTGGAAAGAGTATGAACTAGAGGTCATGCGTGATTCCAGCGACAATGTTGTGATCGTCTGTTCAATTGAAAATATTGATCCTATGGGCGTTCACACGGGAGATTCAATTACTGTGGCACCAGCGTTAACCCTCACCGATGTTGAGTTCCAAAAACTTCGTAATCTTTCAATCGAGATTATTCGTGAGGTAGGTGTTGCTACAGGTGGCTGCAATATTCAATTCGCAGTAAATCCTGATGATGGGCGCATCATTGTTATCGAGATGAATCCGCGAGTTTCGCGTTCAAGCGCTCTAGCTTCAAAGGCGACAGGATTTCCTATCGCGAAAATTGCGACAAAACTTGCAATCGGCTATACGCTCAATGAAATTCAAAATGACATCACCAAGGTAACTCCGGCCTCATTTGAGCCGACCCTTGACTATGTTGTCGTTAAAGCGCCGAGATTTGCCTTCGAAAAGTTTCAGGATGCTGACCCACGGCTAACCACAACAATGAAGTCCGTCGGTGAAGCCATGGCAATCGGTAGGTCATTCCCTGAGGCACTTATGAAAGCTCTGCGTTCATTGGAGAGAAAAGAGTCGATCTTTACCTTCCCGGAGAACATCTCGGAGCCACGCATTTCAGCGCTCATGGATCAAATTTCAATCCCAACGGAGTACCGCTTGCAGCAAGTCCAACAAGTTCTTTGGGCGGGCAAGAGCGTTGAAGAGGTGTATCAAAAGACAAAGATTGATCGCTGGTTCCTTACCCAGATTGAGTCAATTAATACTGCTGCGCGTGAGATAGCTCAACCAGGTGAGCTCACAGTTGATGCGATGAAATTTGCCAAGGAACACGGATTTTCAGATAGTCAGATTGCGACTTTAAGGGGCAGTACCGAGGAAGAAATTCGTAAAACTCGCACGCACCTTAATGTTCGACCTGTCTACAAGACTGTCGATACCTGCGCCGCTGAATTTGAAGCCTTTACTCCTTACTATTATTCGAGTTATGAAGAAGAGAGTGAAGTAAAACCAAGAACAACGCCTGCGGTCATCATTCTTGGAAGTGGTCCAAATCGCATCGGGCAAGGAATTGAATTTGATTATTCATGTGTTCACGCCTCATTTACTCTCCATGATGCGGGCTTTGAAACGATCATGATTAACTGCAACCCTGAAACAGTGTCGACGGATTACGACACAAGTGACCGACTTTACTTTGAGCCTCTCACTCTTGAGGATGTCTTAGAAGTTATTCATGCAGAGACTCTCGCTGGCCCAGTTCTAGGTGTTATTACTCAATTAGGTGGACAGACGCCTCTTGGTCTGGCAGCAGGACTTAAAGCTGCTGGAGTAACGATTCTTGGAACAAGCCCTGAGGCAATTAATTTGGCAGAAGAGCGTGGCGCATTTGGGGATGTTCTCGAGTCGGTAAATCTCACTGCACCTGAATTTGGTATGGCCGCTTCACAGATGCAGGCGGTTGAGATTGCCCATCGCATTGGTTATCCCGTTCTCGTACGCCCATCTTTCGTTTTGGGTGGTCGAGGGATGGAGATTGTCTACGATGACGCATCGTTGTCCTCGTTCATTTCTCGAGCTACTGATATCACTCCTGATCACCCAGTTCTTGTAGATCGTTTCTTAGATAGTGCGATTGAGATCGATGTAGATGCCCTCTTTGATGGGGATGAACTGTTTTTGGGCGGAGTAATGGAACATATCGAGGAGGCTGGAATCCACTCAGGTGATAGCGCATGCGTTCTTCCTGCGATGACTATCTCACCTGAACAACTCGTGCAGATACGAGAAGCCACTCAAAAGATTGCGCAAGGCGTTGGTGTGCGCGGTCTGATAAATATTCAATTCGCTTTAGCTGCCGACACTCTCTATGTATTGGAAGCAAATCCACGCGCGTCTCGCACCGTCCCATTTGTTTCGAAAGCAACCGGAGTACCTCTTGCTAAAGCCGCAGCACGAATTTCAGTAGGTACAACGATCGCCGAACTGCGCGTGGACCACACACTTCCCGCGCAAGGCGACGGCGTTGCTAAAGGAATTTCGGTGAAGGAAGCGGTCTTGCCGTGGAACCGATTTAGGCGGATGGATGGCAGAGGAGTCGACGCGGTACTTGGACCCGAGATGCGATCAACCGGTGAGGTCATGGGTATTTCATCTACTTTCGGTGCAAGTTATGCCAAGAGTCAGATCAGCGCATTTGGCTCGCTTCCAAAATCAGGATCAGTCTTTATTTCTCTGGCTGATAAGGATAAGGAATCAGGTCTGGCACCGGCTAAATCTCTCGCAGCGCTAGGTTTTAGACTCTTTGCAACATCAGGTACTGCAGATTTTCTCGCTTCTCATGATGTAATGACCGCACGGGTTCGCAAGGCATCTGAAGGTTCTGGTCCGTATGGAGAGAAGACGATTGTTGAGTTACTTAATGGGGGAGAGATTGATCTCGTGATAAATACCCCTGTGGGACGTGGAACTAGAGCCGATGGGTGGGCAATTCGAACTGCCGCTATCCAACGATCGATCCCGTGTATTACTACGACCGCAGGCTTTAGCGCTGCAGTTGAAGGAATTAAAGTCTTACAAGCTGGTGACTTGGATGTTCGTCCAATCCAAGAGTGGTTAAAAGATTAATGAGCACGATAAATAAGAGCGCGGCACAACTTAACGCAACGATTTTAAGCAATAAGCGAGTAGGGGCCTACCATCAAATTCTTCTTGCTATTGGAGATCTTGCTTCGGTCTGTCGCCCCGGTAACTTCGTCGCAATTTCTGTTGGTGGGGATACATCGAGGATGGTTCTGCGTCGAGCATTTGCCATCTCGCGAATAACCCATGGCAGCGCTTCCGGTGGAGCAATGGAGTTGATTGTTGCTCCACATGGTTCTGGATCTAAGTGGCTCTGCGCTCAAGAAGAAGGTGTTGAACTGGACATCGTCGCACCCCTAGGCAAAGCATTTGGAATACCGACAACGCCTGTTAACGCACTGCTTGTTGGCGGAGGATATGGATCAGCACCACTCTTCGGACTGGCAGAAGTTCTCAAGGCGCGTGGCTGCAGGGTGGATATGCTCTTGGGTGCAAGCACAGGTTCAAAAATTTATGCGCCACTAGAGGGCAAGCGAAGCGCATCAACTCTTAAAATATTTACAGAAGATGGCTCTATGGGCGAACACGGAAGAGTTACCGCTCCGATTCGTGAACTCATTGCACAGGGCAGCGTCGATGTGATTTATTCATGCGGTCCGATGTCTATGTTGCGAGCAATATCTGTCATCACAGACGGCACAGATGTTGTTCATCAGTGCGCAGTTGAAGAGGCTATGGCGTGTGGAATTGGTATCTGCATGACGTGCGTCTTACCGGTAAAAAATGATGACGGATCGATATCAATGTTGCGCTCATGTATCGACGGACCTGTGATGGATGGAAGTTTGGTTGCCTGGGACCTTGTAGGCAAAACCCCACCGGTTGGTATCGCATGAATCAACCAACCCTTGATTTTTCGACAACGCTTGGAAATGCCTGGTTTCCTGCGCCGATCTTTACTGCAAGTGGGTGTGCAAGTTCCGGTAAAGAGCTTTCCCAGTTCTTTGATTTGAGTGAGATCGGTGCTGTCGTCACTAAATCCGTGATGAATAAGGCAAGACATGGCCGCGCTACACCACGTATGGCCGAAACCCCTTCAGGGATGCTTAATTCGATTGGCCTTCAAGGGCCAGGAATTGATCAATTTTTAGCACAGGATGTGCCGTGGCTATTAGCTAAAGGTGCACGTGTAATTGTCTCAATAGCAGGTGAAACAACAGACGAATATGCGATGTTGGCGAGAAAGATTCGCTCAGTTCAAGGCATTAGTGCACTCGAAGTAAACATCTCTTGCCCGAATGTAGAAAATCGGGGAATGGTCTTCGCGTGCGAGCGAGATACAGCTGCGCGCGCGATAGATGGCGTTCGCAAGATTATTGGCGGGGATATACCAATCATTGCAAAGCTCACCCCAGACGTCACCGACATCACCAGTATTGCTTCTGCTGTAGTAGATGCTGGTGCTGATGGATTGGCGCTGATCAATACTGTTCTTGGAATGGTTATCAATCTTGAGACAATGAAGCCACATCTCGGCGGCAAAACCGGTGGTCTATCGGGCCCAGCAATTAGACCTGTTGCCGTACGCGCGATTTACCAAGTCCATAGCGCTATGCCTCAGGTTCCGATTCTGGGAATGGGCGGAGTTGCATCAGGTCGCGATGCGCTCGAACTTATATTGGCTGGTGCATCGGGAATTTCAGTAGGTACAGCAAGTTTTGGTGACCCAATGGCTATCCCTCGCATTCAACGCGAACTTACTGCTCTCTTAATGGCAAAGGGATTTGCTTCTGTTAAAGACGCCATTGGTTATGCTCACCGAGAGGATGGAAATTAAGTGGCCAACTCTCCGATTATTCTTGCCGTAGATACATCTGATTTTGATACAGCCCGAGCATGGATCGATGCGACTCGAGAAAGTATCGATATTTATAAATTAGGACTCGAATTTTTTCTAACCTTTGGAGCTGAAGGAATCGAGAGTATTGCCCGAGAAAGTGGCGCATCAATATTTCTTGATCTCAAACTTCATGATATTCCAAATACAGTGAAGAAATCAGCGGGAGTCGTAGATCATCTGCACCCACGTTTCCTCACAGTGCATGCCAGTGGTGGCGCCGGGATGATCAGTGCCGCTGTCTCTGCGGTGACATCGACATCAATCACTGCAGTTACAGTTCTCACTTCTCTTCAAGATGCTGATCTATTCGAACTTGGATATGCCAAACCTGCTCTTGAGACAGCTGTCTCTATGGCGCAGGTAGCAACAGCTGCAGGTGCAACATCAATAGTTTGTTCGCCTCTTGAGATAGAAGCGATTCGCGAAGTTATTCCACAATCGGTGGAGATCATTACTCCAGGTGTTCGTCCGGTCGATGAAGCTGGTGGAGACGATCAGATGCGCACAATGACCCCTGTGCAGGCCATGAAAGCTGGAGCGAATTTTCTGGTGATCGGCCGTCCGATTACATCTCGTTGGAGTGAGGGTAAGTCTGCGATGGCTTTGCGTGCAGCGCAATTGGTTGCTTCCATACACGAGTAGCGAATGGATCATCTAGATTAGTGCCATGAGAAAGCCACCAATCCTCACCCAAGAAGAGCGTGCGGCAGCCCTAGCAAAGGCGAAAATTTCTAGATCACACAGAGCCAAGATTAAGTCGGAGGTTAAAGCTGGCAGTCTTACAGTTGAGCAAGTCCTTGACCTTGCCAACAGCGATGAAGCAATTGCAAAGATGCGCGTATCTGAATTGCTTGAATCTATTTCAGGTGTCGGAAAAGTCAGAGCAGTCGCGATTCTCGATAGAATGGGAATATCTCGGAAAAGACGAATAATGGGTCTTGGACATCATCAACGCGCAGCACTTATAAAGGAGTTCGCTATTCCTCGAGACAATAAGCATGACGGCAGTCTCGTTGTTCTCTCAGGTCCTGGGGGAGTAGGTAAGAGCACTGTCTCTAAAGAAGTGCGTGCACACAATGATTTCTGGGTTAGTATCTCTGCGACAACACGTGAGCCGCGACATACTGAATCTCATGGTCTCGATTACATCTATATGAGTGATGAAGAGTTTGATCGCGCGATTTCCAACGGATATTTTCTAGAGTGGGCGAATTTTGCCGGCGCGCGTTATGGAACGCCGAAGCAACCTGTTCTTGATGCTCTCTTGAAAGGTAAGGACGTTCTCCTTGAGATAGATATTGATGGCGCAAAACAGGTAAAAGCGAATTGGCCGGATGCAATTCTCGTTTTTCTTGAGCCACCTTCATGGGAAGAGCTTGTCTCGCGATTGGAGGGTAGAGCCACTGATACACCTGAGAGAAGGACTGAGAGGCTCGCTCTGGCCCAGGATGAGATGTCCCAATCACCGTTTTTCGACCATATTCTGGTCAATGATCAGGTCGAGCATGTGGTCGCAAGCCTGATAAGATTGGCGCATTCGCAGCGGTCTTAAAGAATGACTCTGCCACGCGCTAAAAATATTAGGAGGCACTGATGGACGGCATCACAAATCCACCAATTGACGAACTTCTCGATAAGAGCGGATCGAAATATAGCCTTGTGCTTTACGCAGCTAAGAGAGCGCGACAGATCAACGCTTACTATTCACAACTCGGTGAGGGTCTTCTTGAATATGTCGGACCATTGGTCGAGACACATGTTCATGAGAAGCCACTATCAATTGCTCTTCGCGAAATCAACGAAGGTCTTCTGACCATCGAAAATCTCGACCCAGCAGTTAAGTAACCACTAGGAAACATATCTCGTGTCCACGCGCGAAGTTATTCTTGGCGTTGGTGGTGGTATCGCAGCATATAAGTCCTGCGACCTGCTTCGTCGTCTTCAGGATCAAGGATTCGGCGTTACCGTCATACCTACCCCGTCAAGCTTGAATTTTGTTGGTAGCGCTACTTGGGAGGCCCTCTCTGGCCGCCCAGTAACGACAACGGTTTGGGAGAAGGTCGACGAAGTAAGACATGTTTCACTGGGAAGATCGGGCGATTTTATAATCATCGCTCCAGCAACTGCGGATTTAATCGCTCGTGTTGCACAAGGACGCGCAGATGATTTACTCACCAACACAGTCCTTGCAAGTAACGCGCCGAAACTTATCGTTCCAGCAATGCATCCCGCGATGTGGGCAAATCCTGCGACAATTGCAAACGTCGCACTCCTTCGTGAACGTGGATTCTTTGTTATGGATCCTGATCATGGTCGACTCACCGGAAAAGATGTAGGCGTCGGGCGTTTTCCGGAAACTTCGCGCATTCTTACCGAGTTCAATGCGATCGCAAATCCTGTCCATGACTTGCTTGGACGCAAAGTGTTAGTGACAGCAGGTGGCACTCGCGAACCGTTGGATCCGATTCGATTTATTGGTAATCGCTCTTCAGGTAAGCAAGGTTACGCAATTGCGCGCGCTGCATCTCGTCGTGGTGCGGATGTGACTTTGATTCTTGCTAATAGCGAGCTACCTGATCCTTCTGGGATCCGTTGCATAAGAGTTAGCACGGCAGAAGAGATGTTTAGCCACGTAGAGAAAGAGTTTGATCAATGCGATGTGCTGGTTATGAGTGCAGCCGTTGCAGATGCGAAACCATCGCAAGTAAGTCAGACGAAGATTAAGAAAGGCTCTCTCACATCTATTGATTTAGCATCTAACCCGGATATTTTGGCAACCGTAGCTTCTCGCAAGAAGAGCCAGATTATTATCGCCTTTGCTGCTGAAACATCTCTTGATGTTGAAGAGGGCAAGAGAAAACTGGCGACTAAGAGTGCAGATATTCTCTTTCTTAATGATGTGGCTGGTAATGAGATATTCGGATCAGACCAGAACCAAGGTGTGATTTTAATTGCAACTCAGGCAGGATCAGTTCAAGAGATCAACGTTGATCGCACCGACAAAGACACGCTCGCCGATCTTCTCCTCGATCAGGCCCTCAATAGGTTAGGTTAGAACAATGTCCAAACGACTCTTCACATCAGAATCAGTTACCGAAGGCCACCCAGATAAGATTGCAGATCAGATCTCTGACGCGATACTTGATTCACTACTCTCACAGGACTTCAAGAGTCGCGTGGCGGTCGAAACACTAATTACGACGGGTCAAGTACATGTTGCAGGTGAAGTAACTACCGATGGCTACGCAGATGTCATGGGAATCGTCCGCGACACAGTCATTGGAATCGGATACGACTCATCAGTTAAAGGTTTTGATGGAAATAGTTGTGGCGTCTCAATCTCAATTGGACAACAGTCACAAGATATTGCACAAGGTGTAAACGATGCATTTGAGCATCGTGTCGACTCAGCAGTCGATCCGCTCGATCTTCAGGGTGCTGGTGATCAGGGTCTTATGTTTGGTTACGCGTGCGATGACACCAAAGAGCTCATGCCACTTCCTATCTATCTCGCTCACCAATTAGCGGAGCAGTTAACAGCCGTACGTAAAAGCGGCGCGCTTTCCTATCTACGTCCCGACGGAAAGACCCAAGTAACCATTGAATACGATGGCGATAAGGCGATTGCACTCAATACCGTGGTTATATCTAGCCAGCACGCAGAAGATGTAGATGTAGCAAAGAAGTTGACGCCTGAAGTTATTGAATATGTGATTAAGCCAGTTCTTTCAAAGATCGATCTTCCTCAGAGTGACCTGCGAGTTCTCATCAATCCAACTGGTCGCTTTGTTATTGGCGGACCAATGGGCGATGCCGGTCTCACAGGGCGAAAGATTATTGTTGATACATACGGTGGAATGGCTCGTCATGGCGGCGGAGCATTTAGCGGTAAGGATCCTTCAAAGGTTGATCGCTCTGCGGCGTACGCAATGCGTTGGGTAGCTAAAAACGTTGTTGCTTCGGGGCTAGCGCGACGTTGCGAAGTACAAGTTGCTTACGCAATAGGAAAGGCACACCCAGTTGGGGTTTTTGTTGAAACTTTCGGTACAGAGACAGTTCCAGTTGCCAAGATTCAGGATGCAGTAACCACGGTCTTTGATCTACGCCCTGCTGCGATCATTAGAGATCTTAATTTGCTTCGCCCGATCTACTCGCAGACAGCAGCCTACGGACACTTTGGTCGCGAGCTTCCTAATTTCACATGGGAAGTTACCAATCGCGTGGATGAACTCCGCGCGGCGATTTAGTCGAACAAACTACAGGTCGCAGATGACCTCCTCACCGCTCCGACTTCGCGTTCAGAAGGCCGATCGTGGTGAAGGCACTGCTTCAGCTGAGCTCCCAGTTGCACGCCTCTGGGTAGATACAGGATTGTCTCATCTGGAACCTACCTATGACTATTTAGTTCCACAGGCTCTCGATGCAGACGTATCAGTTGGAGTAAAGGTATTGGTTGATTTTTCTGGTCGAAAAGTTGATGCATTTGTCATCGAGCGAGTGAATAGTTCAAGCGTTGGTAATCTCAAATTCATTCAGAAGGTGACCTCACCAGTGCCCCTTCTGACAGATGAGATTATTTGCCTAGTTGGTGCTGTTGCTCGCAGATGGGGTGTTCAGCCCAGTGACGTACTAAGTGCAGCTATTCCGCCTCGTGTGGTCTCGGTTGAGAAGAGTCTTGTTGCCAAAGGTGAAGAGTCTCGAAAAGTTAAGGCAAAAAGCCACAGTCCATCCCATTCGTATTATCTATTTACTCCTGGTGAAAATCCTTTCCACACGATTGCGTTATGGGTAAAAAGCAGAGCGAGTCTTGGGGGAGTGTTGGTTGTTCTTCCAGAATTACGTGAAGTTCACGCCTTGATGAACGAGCTGAAGGTGCTAAACGTTGAATTTTCCGTTCTAGATGCATCCCTACCTCGTACTACTCGATATGGAAATTTTTTAAAGGTAGCTACAGGAGCATCGCACGTTGTGATCGGCACACGGAGCGCAATCTTCGCTCCTATCGCAAACTTGCAAACAATTGTGATTTTTCGCGAAGGATCAGAGTCTCATTACGAAAGGCGGACACCTGGTTGGAATGTCAGAGATGTTGCGATCATACGTTCACAGTTAGCCTCGATAGATCTCACCTTCGCAGGGTTTGCACCCTCGTCAGAACTTTCGTTATTGATTGAGAGTGAGGCAATTGCGCTCAAAGGTAAGAGAGTTAAGGTTGATGCAACTTCATACCCGCAAGTCCAGGGCGAGCTCTTGCCGGACCGAATCTTCTCACCGATCAGAAGTGCTTTGACACGTGGCTCCGTACTTTTTCTCGTTCCCCGCAAGGGTTACTCGCAGGCAATCTCGTGTACCTCGTGTCGCAATATTGGATTGTGTGAATGTGGTGGACGAATCTATTTTGGTGGTCCAGATAAAGGGTTTATCTGCTCACTCTGCAATGTGACGAATGCAGAGTGGAGCTGCAAGTGGTGCAAGAAGAGTTCGCCTCGTCTCTTAGGCCGTGGAAATCTCAGATACGCGCAAGAAATCGGAAGAGCCTTTCCAGGATTTCCGGTGATCTCCTCCGATGCCACAAATGCTGTCCACGCGATTGAAAATCCACACTCAATTGTCTTATCTACAGCTGGAATGGCTCCCGTAGTTAAAGGTGGGTATCACGCTGTCGTGATCCTTGATGGGGACAATCTCTTCTCACAGCTGGACCTTCGAGCTCAAGAGCGTGCGCGTGAAGCGATTATGCAGAGCGCAAGTTTGCTATCTCCAAACGGTAAAGCTCTCGTTGTCATCGATAATGCGCATCCGATAGTTGCTGCCCTGTCACGTTGGAATCTCTCCCCACTCTTGTCGAGAGAGTTGAGAGAACGTGAGCAAACGCAGTTACCGCCGCTAGTTCATGCGATCGTTATCGAAGTCGCTCATTCGGATGCTCCAACCTTTCTTAGCGGTATCACCTCATCGATTAAGGAAGGACGAGTTCCGAGCTCTACCCGTATCCTCGGCCCGACTAAGATCGATGAAGAATATTCACGGGTAATTTTGACCGTCTCTCGTGATCATGGGCAAGAACTATTTGATTTTCTCGTTACCTATCGCAAGAAGCGGGGGATTGCGAAGAAATCCATACCACGCATGCGTATCGACCCGTATGTCCTATCTCATTCCCTTTGAAAGTTTTATTCTGCGTTAAGATAGGGCTATGACCATTCAAGAGATCAGATTATTCGGTGATCCGGTTTTGGTTACTCCAGCTTCACCCGTGGTGGATTTTGATAAAGAGCTACGCAATTTAGTCAGTGATTTGATCGACACGATGCTCGACGCACCGGGAGCTGGGTTAGCGGCGCCGCAAATTGGCGTTCCGCTTCGAGTCTTTACCTGGTGTGTTGATGAGGAAATTGGACACTTGGTAAATCCACAACTTACTTTAAGTGAAGAACTTCAGGACGGTGAAGAGGGATGTCTTTCATTTCCTGAAATTCGTTATTACACACCTAGGGCTGTACGTGCAGTGGCTCGTGGCTTTGATATGCATGGCGAACCAATCACTGTAGATGGAAGCGAGTTCTTGGCACGCGCACTCCAGCACGAGACGGATCACTTGGATGGAATTCTCTTTATCGAACGAATGCCGAAAGATTTCCGTAAGCTTGCCATGAAAGAGATCAGAGACTCTGAGTGGTTTATGAGCGCAGTCGATAGTGGCTCTTCACCAATTATTAAGGTCTCACCTCACCAAACCTTTGGTAAGGGTAACTAGTGCGTCTAGCGGTTGCTGCAACACCTCAAGTTGCCATTCCAACCTTAGAATTTTTACATTCAGGCAAAGATTCACTGGTAAGAATTTTCACCACCGAAGATAAAGCTATTGGACGTGGACGCACGCTGACTCCAAGTGACGTTGCGTTCTGGGCTAATGAACACGGCGTTGAGTGCGTCAAAGTAGGCAAAGCCAGTGAGCTGTCGGATCATCTTGATGATATTGATTGTGTCGTCACTGTTGCATTCGGAATACTGCTTCCGCAGGAGATACTGTCTATTCCAACACATGGATTTATCAATCTCCATTTCTCACTATTACCTGCCTGGCGAGGTGCCGCCCCCGTTCAACGTGCTATTGAAAATGGCGACGAGAATCTAGGAATTTCGGTCTTCTTACTTGAAAAAGGAATGGATACCGGTCCTATCTACGTGCAATCCACATTTCCCCGAGATCCCAATATGCGGAGCAAAGAAGCACTTGAATTTTTGGGCGAGAAAGGTGTCGCTTTGATTGCGAAAACTCTGCAAGACATTTCTAACGGAGTCACGCCGGTAGAGCAGAGTGAAAATGGTGTCTCACTGGCAAGAAAGTTGAGTAAGGCAGAGGCGTCGATTGATTGGCTTCTGTCGTCTTCGGTTATTGATCGTAAAATCGCCGCGTTTTATCCCAATCCAATTGCCTTCACCAATTTTCGGGGCGAAGTTCTGAAGATCACACGGAGCAAAGTATGCAACGATCTTTCCTCCGAACTTGCACTTCAAGCTGGGGAATTGATCGTCGAAAAGGATCGCGTGCTCATCGGGACGGGAGATCAACCCCTTGAGATAGTCCAACTCATTCCGCAAGGTAAGTCTGAAATGAAGGCCACTGATTGGGCACGAGGAGCAAGAATCAACCCAGGTGAGCTTTGTGGTTGAGGCGCGCAGAAATACATTTAAGAAACCAAAGGCTGATCCAGTTCG
>Ga0164292_10002341_pt1 | contig 15479 bp, 13 predicted proteins | sample GEODES117metaG_FD_111486 | JGI IMG/M metagenome (GOLD analysis project Ga0164292, IMG submission 111486) | Eutrophic lake water microbial communities from Lake Mendota, Wisconsin, USA - GEODES117 metaG | ecosystem: Environmental > Aquatic > Freshwater > Lake | place: USA: Lake Mendota... | reverse complement strand
TGGCTGGAAATTAGGAGATTTACCCTTTGGTTATGATCATAAATATACTTATTCTCATCTAGGTTATAACATGAAGATAACTGATATGCAGGCTGCGTGTGGTCTTGCTCAGTTAGAGCGTTTAGAAATTTTTATAAAAAAAAGAAAAGAAAACTTTAATTTTTTATATAAAAATCTTAAAAGTTTGGATGAATTTTTAATATTACCTGAGGCTGAAAAAAATTCTGATCCTTCTTGGTTTGGCTTTCCGCTTTCATTAAAAAAAAATAATCGATACAATAGAAATGATCTTGTAAAACATTTAACAAGCCATAAAGTTGGTACAAGATTATTGTTCTCAGGAAATTTAACCAAACAACCTTCTATGAAAGATGTTAATTTTAAGATTCATGGAGAATTAGCAAACACAGATTTTGTGATGGATAATACTTTTTGGGTGGGACTTTATCCTGGACTTTCATCAGAGCATTTAGAATATAGTTGTAATAAAATAAAATTTTATTTTAAAAAATAAATTATTTTATGAACAATAAAAAAATTAAAGTAAGTGATTTGATCGCTATTTTTCTAAAAGAAAAAAAAATTAAAAATATTTTTGGTATTATTGGATCTGCCAATTCTCATATTTTTGATTCGATCCAAAAATTAGGATATACGAAAATTATTTGTGTCCACCATGAGCAAGCGGCTACAATGGCAATGCAAACTTATTACCGTGTAAAAAAAGAAATGACAGCAGCATTAGTAACAGCAGGCGCTGGTAGTTCTAATTCAATAACTGGTGTTATGAGCGCTTGGGCAGATTCAATACCTGGAATGATTATTTCCGGACAGGAAAATACTAGATTCATTAATTCAATGAAAAAAATGAGAATGTGGGGAATCCAAGGTTACGATAATACTTTAATGGTTAAAAATATTACGAAATATCAAAAAAGAATTTTAGATATCAATTATACAAATTATGAATTAGACAAGGCTTACAACATCTCTATCGAAGGCAGACCAGGACCCGTATGGTTGGATTTTCCTATTGATGTACAGGGTTCATTTGCATTTACTAAAAAATTAAAAAGATTTTTACCTAAGAAAATTTATAAAAATAAAAAAGTTCGATTTTCACAAAAAATTAATCTCAATTTAATCGAGAATATTATTTCAAAAAGCAAAAGACCAATATTTTGGCTTGGACATGGTATTAGGCTGTCAGCAAAAAAAAATAATTTGATCGTAAAAAAATTACTTAGAAAATATCCTTTTCCGACCTTACTTACGTGGGCAGGAATTGATCTTTTAAATTATAATCACCCTCTTAATTTTGGGAGCGCCGGTGTTTACGGAAATAGGCATTCTAATTTTATACTTCAAAATTGTGATCTGGTTATTGCAATAGGTAACCGTATGGCAATACCTATGATTGGATATGAGCATTCAGAACTTGCTAGAAAAGCAAAATTTATTCAAGTAGACATAGACCAGCTGGAGTTGAATAAGTTAAAAGATATAGTTGATTTACCAATCTTGACGGATGCAACTGAATTTATAAATTTTATAATTAAAAATAAAAAAAAAATAAAATTTAATAAAAAAGCTATTCAAAGTTGGGTCTTAAGATGTAAAAAATATAAAAAAGACTATCCAAAACTTGAAAAGTGTCATGAGAATAAAAACGGTTATATAAATTCTTATCAATTTATAGATAAATTGTGTGATGAATTGGCCGAGAATGATATTATTACCGCTGACATGGGAACGGCACTTTTGTCTGGTCATCAGGCATTTAAGATTAGAGAAAGGCAGCGTTTCATGACTTCTACAGGTCTTGGAGAAATGGGCTTTGGACTTCCTGCGGCGATAGGCGCCTGTTTTGCTAATAATAAAAAAGAAATTATAAATCTCAATTGCGATGGTGGAATGATGCTCAACTTACAAGAATTGCAAACTATATCGCATCATAATTTGCCTATTAAAATATTTGTCTTTAATAATGATGGGTATTTAATGATTAAACATACACAAAAAAATTTGTTTAAAGGAAGATATATAGGAGTTGATAAAAAAAGCGGAATTAGCTGTCCAGATTTCCATAAAATTGCAAAAGCTTTTAATATGAAGTATTTTTCTATAACTAATTGGAAAGATTTTTATAAAGTCATACCCTTAATAAAAAAAATTAAAGAGCCTATTATCTGCGACGTATTTATGGATCCTGAACAGGCATTTTATCCAAAATTAGCCTTAACTTTAGCCGCAGACAATAAAATTATATCCCCTCCTTTAGAGGATCTTTCTCCTGTTTTAGAAAGAGAAACTTTCTTTTCCGAAATGATAATACCCCCTCATGAGAAATCAAAAAATATAAAATAAATTTGATTATGAATTGTTTAATATTAGGATCTGGAAAAATTGGGATTGATTTATATATAAAATGCAAGAGGTCAAAATTTTTTAAGAATATATCGATTTTTAATAGAAATAAATTTTCTATAGGCGCTAAATACTGTATTGATAATAATTTTAATTATTTTGGTACCGGAATTAGAGGATTAATAAAAAGAATTGACTCAAAAAATCTAAATTTAATCTACGATGCTACTTCTGCTGAAGCCAGCATTAAAAATTATAAATTGCTAAAGAATTATTTAAAAAAAAATTTTTATATTAATTTAACGCCCTCTAAAATTGGCGAATATACTGTTCCTTATCATTCATTAAAAAATAAATCAAAGTGTATTAATCTTATTACTTGCGGTGGACAAAGTTCAATACCTTTGATTATAGAAATAAAAAAAATTTTACCAAGTTTAATTTATACTGAATTAGTGTCTAGTATTTCTTCTATTAGTGCCGGTCCAGCAACTCGAAAGAATATTAATGAGTATATTGAAAATACACAATCCGCTATTTCAAAATTATCCGGTTTAAGAAATAATAAGGTTATAATTAATTTAAATCCAAGCAACCCTCCGGTCAATATGATGAATTCTATTTTCTTTGAATGCAAAAAAACAATATATAAAGCTGATTTTATTAAAATTTTAAAAGTATTAAGAATGATAAATAAGAGTATTAAATTTTATATTCCAGGCTTTAATGCAAAACTTTTTAAATCAGAAAGTAAAAATGTTTTTAGAATTACTATAAGGGTTGTTGGACAAGGAGATTACTTACCTTCCTATGCAGGAAATTTAGATATAATAACATCTGCTGGAGCATACTTACCGAAATTAATACATGAAAAAAATTATTATTAGCGATGTAACATTAAGAGATGGAAATCATGCTGTTGAGCATTCAATTAATTTAAATATTATAAAGCAGTATTGTCAATTTGCTGAAAAAGCAAAACTATCGGTAATAGAAGTTGGTCACGGAAACGGTATCGGCGCTTCATCATTGTCAATAGGAAGATCAGCTGTTTCTGATAAAAAAATATTAAAAACTGCAAGAAAATTTTTAAAAAAAACTAAATTATCCATTCATAGCATTCCAGGTTTTTCAACTATTAATGATTTAAAATTAGCTATTGATGAAGGTGTGGATATTTTTAGAATTGGTTGCAATTCAACCGAAATAGATATTATTGAAAAACAGGTAATTTTTTGTAAAAAAAATAATGTTGAAGTTTGGGGTGTTTTAATGATGTTTCATTTAATCATGAATAATAAAGAATATATAAAAAAGATTAATTTTTTAAAAACGTTAGGTTTAAAAACAGTTATTATAATGGATTCCGCAGGATGTTTAATTCCCTCAGAAGTAAAAAAAATATTTTTAGAACTAAAAAAAATTAAAATTAATATCGGTTTTCATGCTCATAACAATTTAGGTAATGCAATTTGGAATACTGTTGAAGCATACAAGGGCGGAGCAAATATACTTGATGTTTCATTAAGAGGATTTGGGGCAGGCGCTGGAAATGCTCAAATGGAGATTTTATTAACAATACTAAAAAAAATGTATAAGAGAACTTTCGAGAAATTTGATATGAATGAAATATATTTAATGTCAGAAAATTTTAAAAAAATTTTAGATAAAAATAGCATTAAAAATGTAAATTCTTTTTCTGAACCGATGAATATTTTGAGTGCTAATTATGGTTTATTTTCTGGTTTTGCTTCTCATATTAATAATTACTCAAAAATATTTGGTGTAAATAAATTAAAGTCCTTCGAAGCTATCGGGTCAAAAAAACTAGTTGCAGGACAAGAAGATTTAATTATGAATATTATGTTTAATCTAGCAAACAGAAAGAATAATTTAAAATTACAATAATATAAAATAAATTTATCAAATTAATGAATATTGGTACTTCATATTATTCCGAAAAAGAACTTCAGCAATTTAAATTTAGATTTATTGGTAAAAATGTTTTCATAAAAAAAAACGTAGGTTTATACTTTATAGAAAATATATGCATTGGAAATAATGTGAGAATTGATGATAATGTTATTATTGTCGCTTCAAATAAAAAAACGCCTGTAATGATCGGAAATTATATTCATATTGCTTCTAATTGTTATTTGGCTGGATCCGACGGTATTGAGATTATGGATTTTGCCACACTTGCTCCAGGAGTTTCGATATTCTCTGGGTCAGATGATTATAGTGGCAAAAAACTAACTAACCCTATGGTTGGCAAGCCTTACATAGGTGGAAAATTTGGAAAAGTTACTCTTTGCAAACATGTAATTATTGGAGCCGGTTCCGTTGTTTTGCCTGATATCACTATAAAACAAGGATCTTCTGTTGGGGCCTTGTCGCTTGTTAATGAGGATCTTAATCCTTGGGGAATTTACCACGGAATTCCGGCAAAGAAAATCAAAAATAGACATAAAGATATTATTAAACTTGAAAAAAAATTTTTAAAAAATAATTAAATATTTTATGAAAAAAATTTATTTTGGAGGTCCATCTATCACTAATCTTGAAAAAAAGTATGTTTTAGATTCTGTTACTAATGGTTTTTATGACGGAATGAAAAAAGATTTAATAACATTTGAATCAAAATTAAAAAAACTTTTAAACATTAATTATGTTCATCTTACTTTTACCTGCACTCATGCTATGCATTTAGCGTTATTGTCTTGTGGTATCAAAAAAAATGATGAAGTTATTATGCCAGAAATTAGCTGGGTAGCTACGGCACAAGCAGCTGCCTATACGGGAGCAACCTGCGTTTTTGTGGATGTTGATCCTTTAACTTTTTGTGTAGACCCCAAAAAAATAGAGGCTGCGATTACTAAAAAAACTAAAGCGGTAATGGTAGTTCATTGTTTTGGACACCCTTGTGATATGATTAAAATTGTTAGAATTTGTCAAAAATATAATTTATTTTTAATTGAAGACGCTGCACCCTCGCTTGGTTCACATATCAATGGTAAAATGACCGGAACTTTTGGTGATATAGGATGTTTTAGCTTTCAAGGTTCTAAAATAATAACAACTAATGAAGGGGGCGCCTTGGTAACTAATAGTAAAAAAAAATTTGATTTTGCTAAATTATACTCAATTTTAGGAAGAACAGACTCTAAAGGACCTTTTTGGTCCGACCATATTGCCTTTAGATATGGCATGTCTAATTTAAATGCATCTTTAGGTTCGGCGCAAGTTCAAAGAATTGATGATATTGTCAAAATTAAAAGAGATACCGCCAAAGGATATATGGAGTATTTCGAAGATAATAAGGTTGCAAGATTTATTAAAGAACCACTCTATGGATTTTCAAATTACGCATATCCAAATATTATTTTAAAAAAAGGAAATAAAAAATTAAGAAATGATTTAATAAACTATTTAGCACATAAGAAAATAAATGCGAGAGCAATGTTTCCCCAAATGAGTGATATGCCGATGTTTAAAAAAAGATTTAATAATTTAAATTCTAAATTTATAAGCGAGAAAGGTATTACATTGCCATCTTGGCCAGGAATAAAGAAGAGTGATATTAAAAGAGTTTATCTGGAGATAACAAAATTTGTTAATACATATTAATAAAGGCTAAAAATTTATGTTTATAAAAATTAACTTTTACTAATTTTTAAAAAACAAATTTTATAAAAAAAATAAAAAACTTTCTTTTAGTCAGTCTTGTATTCTTTTATATTTTTTATTAACTTAAAATTAACTTTTTTTATAAAAACTTTATTTTAAAAATTTGATATAAAGCATTCAATAAGTCATAAAATTTAAGCGCACTTTCACCGTATTTTCTTGGTCTATAATTTATAAATTTTTCATCAACTCTTAGTTTCATTTTAAGAATTCTACTTATAAACGCAAATTCAAAACCCTTAGCATGTGTATCTATTGGGACTTTTTTTATTATTTTTGTTCTATAAAGTTTAGTTCCAATAACATCTGTAAATTTTTTGTCATAAAATAAATTTATAAAAAATGTTATTACAAAAGTCGCAATAAACCTAGGTCTAGATATAACTTTTAAAAAAATTTTATCATTTTTTTTTAATCTAGAAAGAAATACTACGTCTAACTTTTTGCGTTCAGCAAATTTTAAAATATTAATACTTTTTTTATAATCATATTCCAGATCAGCATCGTATCTAAAAATATACTCCCCTTTTGCTTTTTTAAATGCGTACTTGTTTGTTTCGGCAATACCTAGATTTTTTTTTCGTAAAATTTTTTTTATTCCTTTAATTTTTTTAATTATATTTCTACTTCCGTCTGTTGACCCATTATCAATTACTAATATTTCTTTTTTTGGATAATTTATTTTTTTAATATTATTTATTGCTTTTGAAATAGTTTTTACCTCGTTAAATACTGGTATTAAGTATGTAATCTTTTTCACTGACTATTATTTTAAATATGTTTTTTAAAAATTATTGTACAAAGCATATATACTTGTCTAAGATAATTTAAACTTAAAAATTCTAAAATAAGTTTGTAAATTTTATGTTTATGGAATTAAATTACACATTGTTTTTTAACTACTTAGCTTATAAAAAATTAATATTATTAAAATTAGAATTACATTGTTTCGAATAAAATTATCCATTATATGGAAGTTGTTAGCGTGTATTTTCTTTTCTTTCTTTTTTTTTAAAGGAAGACTAGGATCAGATGATCTTGAGGTATTTAATTTTATATTTAATTATTTCCATTCAGAGAATTCTTTACTAGATTATATCGAAAGTATAAGAACAGAATCTTCACAAAAAATTTTTTATAACAGCAGTCAAGAACATAGCTATTTCACTTTTTATCATAGATTTGTTTGGGTGATCCAAACTTACTTAATTACCAGTCTTATAAATAAATTTACCCTTTTTAGTTTTGATGTATTTTTTTTTTCTCAATATTTTAGTGGCTTTATTTTATCTTTTTATACGTGTGTAAGTTTTTTTTTATGCCAAAATTTTTTTAATAAAAAAATAACAAAAATAGAATCTTATTTTTTAGCAATTAGTATTTTTTTTGGTTCCGGTTTAATATGTTTTTTTTCAGGTGCATTTATAGAATCTTTAATAATCTTATTGCTTATTTTTAGAGTAACACAAAATAGTAAACATAAATATTTTTTGGATTTCTTAATTATATTTATTAAGCCATATTATTTTTTACTTATTTGTGGCTTAGTTTTTAGTGAAAATAAGATATTTAACAGTAAAACCTTTAAGACACCGTCTATAAATTTTAAAAATCTTAAAACGGCATTACTTTATATTTTTGGTCAATTATCTTTATTTTTATTTATTAGATATAGTTTATTTGATGCGCCTCCTTATATAACTTATGTAACAAATTTTTTTGTTAGAGAATTAAATTATCATATTTATCTAAATCAACTATTTGATTTTATGTTTTCCTTTGGGTCGGGATTGTTTTTTATTTTACCTATTTTTATTATTTTAGTTATTTATGGTTGGCAAGGATACCAAAGTTTAAGTAAAATTTTTTTTTCTTTGTTATTAATATTTTTTTTATCTTTATTTGAACAGCATCATGGATCAACAGTGGGTAATAGGTATTTTTTACCTACTTTATTTATTTTTATGAAAGAAATTCTTTTTGGATTTATTTATTTAAAAAAAAATATTTATGTACTAGCTTTTACATCTGTAATTACAATATTAAATTTGCCTTCAATTGAGTATAGAAATTTTAATTTATTTCAATATACTAATCAGTCATTAATTAAAGGTCTGCCCGCTGAGAGCAATGATTACACAAGGAATTTTCCGTTGAGAGATTTTAAATTTAATCATATTATATTTGCAAATAATATAATTTTAAAAAAAATTAGAGGTATTGATAAAAGTTCTGTAAGTAACTTAGAATTTAATAATAAAGATGTCTATCCTATGACTCCAATAATGAGGATCTTTTATTTAAAAAACTACAAGGTAGATAAGTATGATAATAAGCTGATTTTGATGTTAAAAAACTATATTAGTTTATTAGTCATTATTTATTCTTTTATAGTTTTCACTCTTTTATTTTTTTATCTATTTTTTTTCTATAAAATAATTACTAAAAATAAATAATAATTTAATTTAACTTAGTTAAACTTTTATGCTAATTTCAAAAACACCCTTAAGAGTAAGCTTTTTTGGTGGCGGAACAGATTTTCCAGAATATTTTAATAGAAAGAAAACAACAAGAGTTATCGGTACTGCAATAAATAAATATATTTATGTTTTTCAAAATAGATTTTATTCAAATTTTTTTAATCATAATCTCAGAATTTTTTATAAAAATAATGAATTTGTAAAAAAAATTAAAGATATTAAGCATCAGGTTTTTAGACAAGTTTTGCAGGATGAAAATATTAACAAAGATATAGAAATCCATGTGTCATCTGAAATGCCAAGCTTTATTGGATTAGGAACATCGTCATCATTTACCGTAGGTTTGATAAATTTAATTAATAATTTTAAATACAAAAGTAATTTACATCCAAAAATTCTAGCTAATAAAGCCCTTTTTTTAGAAAGAATTAGATTAAAAGAAAATGTAGGATATCAAGATCAAATTTTATCAGCTTATGGTGGATTTAACTGTATTGAATTAAGCAAAGATGGTTACAAGGTTAATAAAATCTCAACAAAATTTTCTATAAATAAATTTAATCAAAAGTTATATTTAATATACACCGGAATTAAGAGGCGAGCAGGAAAAATTGAGAAAAAAAAAATTAGTAAACTTAATGCAAATTTAAGTTATTTAGATACCATCAGCGATATCGCTAATGAAGCTTATAAATGTTTTGTGAATTCAAATAATACTGATTTTTTTGGTAAATTATTGAATGAAACTTGGGAGCAAAAAAAAAAATTGCACAGTCAAGTATCCAATAATGTAATTGATAATATTTATGATAGGGCTATTGATGCTGGAGCATCAGGAGGAAAATTACTAGGAGCTGGAGCTGGAGGATTTATTTTATTTTATGTTGAAGAAAATAAAAAAAAAAATTTTTTGAGAGCATTTAATAAAAATCAATATATTAACTTTGAGTTTGAAAATTTAGGAAGTAAGATTTTAAAATTATAATTATTTTATGAATATATTAGTTACAGGGGGAGCAGGTTATATTGGCTCATTGCTAGTCCCCAAATTAATTAATCTTAATTACAATGTAACCGTTGTCGATAATTTTATGTTCAAGCAGAATTCTTTAATAAATATTGATAAAAGAAAAAATTTCAAATTAATAGTGGGTGATGTTCGAGATAATTTTTTAATAAAAAGTATAATTAAACAGTTTGACGTGATAATTCCTTTGGCTGCTTTAGTCGGAGCACCATTGTGCGATCTAAAACCAACCGATGCAGTTTTGATAAATGAAAAAAGCATTGAATTTATGTCAAAAGAATTAAGTAGTTTGCAAAGAGTAATTATGCCAGTTTCTAATTCCGGTTATGGTATTGGAAATCCGAACGAAGTTTGTACAGAGGAAACGCCATTAAATCCCATTTCATTGTACGGAAGATCCAAAGTCGCTGCAGAAAAAATAATTATGCAAAGGGAAAATTCAATTTCTTTTAGACTTGCAACTGTATTTGGTATGTCACCCAGAATGAGATTGGATCTATTAGTAAATTATTTTGTTCACGAAGCTTTAAAGGAAAAAAAACTAACTATATTTGAGGGTCATTTTAAAAGAAATTATGTTCATATTAGAGATGTAGTAAATGTTTTTCTGTTTGCAATACAGAATTTTGAACGTCTAAAGTCTAATACATTCAATTTTGGTTTAGAAGATGCAAATTTATCTAAAATAGAGCTTGCTACGAAAATAAAAAATTATGTTAAAGATTTTATTTTTACAGAATCTAAAGATGGAAAAGATCCCGATAAAAGAAATTACATTGTTTCAAATAAAAAAATTCTATCGTCAGGTTATAAATTTAAATTTGATCTAGATTTAGGAATTGAAGAACTTATAAAGCGGCTCCCAAATTTATCAGAAGGTATTCATTCAAATGTATAAAAAACAGTGTAATCTTTGCAATTCAAAAAAGTTAATAAAAATTTTAAATTTTGGTTTGCAGCCATGGTGTAATAATTTTCTGAATAAAAACCAACTTGGTACAGAAAAAAAATATCCACTTAATATAAATTTTTGCAAAGAATGTTCAAATGTGCAGCTTGGATATATTTTGAGAAAAGAAAAGATGTTTTTAAAACATGACTATTTAAGCGGCACAAACAACTTGCTTATTAAACATTTTAATAAAATATCATCAAATATTTTAAATTTTTTTCCTAAAAGAAAAATTTCTATTCTAGACATTGGATCTAACGATGGCTCTTTTCTTAAAAATTTTAAAAATAATAAAAATATTAACACTATTGGGGTTGAGTCGTGCAAAACTATTTCTAATATTGCTTCAAGGCAGGGACTTAAAACAGTAAATAAATTTTTTAATTATAAAACTGGCTTAAAATTAGATATTAAGAAGGAGGGTTTTGACTGTATTCACGCCTCTGGTATTTTTTTTCACCTAGAAGAAATTGTATCTGCCACTAAAGCTATTAAGTATATTTTGAAAAATGACGGAGTTTTTATTATTCAGTTTATATATTTGAAAGAGATTGTTGAAAAACTTCATTTCGACCAGATTTATCATGAGCATTTAAATTACTTTAATCTAGCGCCGTTAGAAAGATTCCTAAATTCTTATGATTTAGAAATTTACGACGCCGAAAAATCTACTATCCATGGAGGTTCAATTGTTGCTTATGTGTGTCATAAAGGATTAAGAAAGAAAAAAAAAAGAATTTTGAATTTATTAGAGCTAGAGAATAGAAAAAAAATTAATGAGTTTGACTTTTATTTAAATTTTCAAAAAAAAATTAACATACTTAATTCAAAACTAATAAAAAAAATTGAACTTTTAAAAAAAAGAAATTATAATATTTATGGAATAGGCGCTCCCGCTAAATCTACCTTATTATTGAATTATTTTGGAATAAATAATAAAGATATTAAATATACATTTGAAAATAACAATTTAAAAATAAATAAATATCTACCGTGTACTCACATTAAAATTTTAGATGAAAAAAAATTAAAACAAAATATTTCATTAAAGAAGAATATATTTTTAATATTATCATGGAATTATAAAAAGACTATTATTAAAAAATATAAAAAAAAACTTGGTAATAATTTTAAGTATTTTTTACCATATTAATGAAAAAAAAAATTTTTGTCACTGGATCCAAAGGTTTTCTTGGAAGTCATTTAGCTTCTAGACTTAAAAAAGATGGCCACTTAGTTGATTGTCCATCATCAAAAGATGTAAATCTTTTTACCGAAAAGGATCTTAAGAAAATTAAAAAAAAATATGATGAGATTTATCATTTAGCAGCATGGACGGAGGCTGGTGATTTTTGTCTCAAATATCCTGCGTCTCAATGCATTAAAAATCAATCTATTAATCTAAATATAGTTAAATGGTGGATAGAAAAGCAAAGAAATGCGAAATTAATATTTATTGGAACAAGTTGTTGTTATGACGAAAGCGGAACTTTTTTAGAAGAGAATTATTTAAATGAAAAGCCACACTCAAGTCTTGCAACTTATGCGATGACAAAAAAAATTTTATTACAAGCTGCAATTTCATGCGAATTACAATATAATATGAAATGGTTAAGTTTTGTTCCTTCAACGTTATATGGAATTAACTATGTAAAAAGTAATAAGCAAAATCATTTTATATTTGATTTAATAAAAAAAATTTTACGAGGGAAAATTCTAGGTAAAAAAGTTGTATTATGGGGCGATGGAAATCAAAAAAGAGAAATAATACACATAAAAGATTTTATTAATAACATGATTTTAGTTAATTCTGTGTCACAAAATAATTTGTACAATATTGGAGCTGGAGAAAGTTACCCTATAAAATATTTTGCAAAAATAATATGCAGAATTATTGGTTATGATTTTAAAAAAATAAAATTTGATCGATCAAAATATGTTGGCGCTAAATTTAAAAAATTATCAATTAAAAAAATTTCTAAACTTAATATAAATTATAAGAAAAATTTAATACATCTTCATGATGGATTAAAAGAAGTTATAGAATGGCACATTCGAAATAAAAGATATTAATGAACAGCTCTTTAGTCTGCATTCTTCCAGCGTTTTTTAATAAATCAGGCCATGAGGTAGATTTTATTGATATATTAACAATAATTGCACATAAAAAAAAACTTAAAATTAAGTTTATATTACCAAAGATTAATAATTTAAAAATAGTAGCTGACAATAAAAAAGAATTATTTGCAAGTTACGATACTAATTTTATTATTAAGTTTTTTTATATATTTTGTAATTATTTTATTTTAACAAAACAATTCAAAAGATTAAAAAAAGACGATTTAGTATACATAGATGGTTATAGTTTCTATTTTTTAATATCATTAATTTTATATCTTCTAACAAACAGAAATCGAAATAAACTAGTTATCTGGATTAGGTATCCTTATGATAATATTATAAAAAAAAATATTTTTAAATTTTTTATTTATTTAATTAATATAGACTCAAGTGGACAACTTATTACAATTACAGAAAACTTTAAACTAGCTAGGTTATTAAATAAAAGATTTTCGATAAAAATACCAACTTTACCAAGTCATCATAAGATAGAAAAAATTTATATTAAAAATAGGAAATTTAATAATAGTAAAATTAATATATTGTGTCCGGGTTCTTTTAGGCCTGAAAAATATGGTAAAAATTTAGTAAATTTTTTAGAGAATAACATTAAAATTAAGAAAATTTTTGTATTAAATATACATAAAGAATTTAATAATTTTTATAAAAATATTTATAAAATAAATTTTAGATTTATTAAAAATGATTTAAAAAAGTCTGAATTCGTAAATGAAATTAATAATTGCGACTTTGTTATTCTGCCATACGATTTTTTAGATTATAAATTAAGAACTTCGGGAATATTCTTTGAAACAATTAGTATGGGAAAAATTGTTTTTGTAACCTCTAATACTATAATGTCAGAAGATTTAAAAAAAAATAATCTAGAGAAGCTGATAGTCAAGGATTGGAGTAATATAACTGTTCAAGATTTTATAAATATAAAAAATGATAAACTAATTAGGAAAAAGTTAATAAAAATGAAAAAAAATTATGTAAAAATGCACAGTAAGGAAAATTTTATTAATAAATTTTTGAAGATCATAGATAAATAATCATATTTTATATGAATTATTATAATCAAATTATAAAACACAAGGCATTTAATGAAAACAAATTCTACGTTTTGTGTAATGCACTGTTTTTATTTTTTTTTTTACTATTTAAGATTAAATTTATTTTAAAGATATCTACAAAATTTGTAAATTTTAAATTAAATTTTATACCTCTCGATAAAAAAATGGGTGGTAGAGGTATATTTTTATATAGAGAAAAAATAGAACCACTAATGGAATATGGACTAAAATTTATTCAAAAAAACGACATATGTATAGATGCGGGAGCAAATCAGGGAATTTATTCAATCCCCTTTGCTAAAATTGTCGGTACAAAAGGTAAAGTTATAGCAATAGAACCTATGAAATATGCTCAAGAAATTTTAAAAAGTAATAGTAAAATAAATAAATTGAAAAATATTAAAATTATAAATGGCGTTATTTCAGATGAAAATAAAAAAGTAATTCTAGACTTAACCAACGGAGTTGGTTCTGCATCAATTACAAGGGATTTTGGAAAAAAAAAAGTATTAAAGGTGGTTTCTACAACTATTGATGATTTAGTTAAAAGTTGTGGTTTAAAAAAAATAAATTTTATTAAAATGGATATTGAGGGTTGTGAATTTTCAGCTTTAAAAGGAGCAAAAAAAACACTTAAAAAATTTAAGCCTATAATTTGTTTGGAAAGTGACATCAGAAGTTTTAAGAGAATTAATAATTTACTTAAAAAATTTTCATATCAAGCTTATTTATTTAATAATGATGGAAACTTGTTTAGAATTAACAAAATCATAAGCGATCAAAGTAATATATTTTTTTTATAAATGAAAAAAAAAATTGCTGTGATTTTCCCCTGGCTAAATTTGTATGGTGGGGGAGAAGTTTTTTGTGAATATTGTTCAAATTTATTATCAAATTATTTCTTAGTAAATTTATTTGTTTATGATAACGGAAAAAAAAAACATCCGAAGCTTAGATTTAAAAAATCAGTAAATTTAATTTATATTAAATCAAAAAATCAAATAATAAACTTATTTTGCTCAAAGTTTATGATCTTTGCTCAAGTTTACATTATTTATTACTTTAATTTTATAAATAAAAATAAATACTATTTTGTATATTCTTCGGGTGGTGAGTTTTTTTCAAAATTTAGAACATTTCAATACATACACATGTGTATTTTTTCAAATAATATTTTTGAATATAAAAATTTTGGTTTAGATAGCATTTTTAAAAAAGTAATTAGATTTTTATTTGTAATTTCATCAAGATTTATTTTAACTATTAATAAAAACACCTTCAAAGATGTTTTTACTATGACTAATTCTAAATGGAGTTTAGAAAGAATAAAAAAAACCTACGAAATAAAAAATAAAGTAGTAATTTATCCTACATTTAAAATACCAGAATTCTATAAAACGACATATGCGCAGTTCGCATTAAGATCGAATGACTTTGTAATTCTTGGAAGGGTAAGCTCTGATAAAAAAGTTATTGAAGGAATCAATTTTTTTATTAAAATTAGCAAGGTAATCCCGGATTTAAAATTACATATTATAGGACCTATTGACATCAAGTATAAAAATTCTTTTGATATTAAAATTTTAAGAAATAAAAATATTATTTTTTATGGTTTATTAAGCTTAAATGATAGAAACAAAATTTTGAGAAAATCAAAGTTTGGATTAAATTTTTTTCATTCAGAACATTTTGGTAGAAATGTTTTAGAAATGCAAAAAATGGGAATGATTGTTTTTGCTAGAAATAAGGGTGGTGTTAGAGAAATTTTA